>ENA-OQCV01000090-OQCV01000090.1-human-gut-metagenome-genome-assembly--contig:-NODE-90-length-25783-cov-5.295292_pt1 | contig 25783 bp, 29 predicted proteins | sample MGYA00242766_ERZ504592 | MGnify/ENA primary metagenome ERZ504592 (study PRJEB26092, sample SAMD00036315) | human gut metagenome | host: Homo sapiens | study: EMG produced TPA metagenomics assembly of...
GAAGCATATGGCAGGGATTGGATTTGAACTCAAAAAAAGCTGTTCAGCAGAAGAGGGCTGTTTGCTTCTTTCCGCGCCTATGGATATGCAGGGATTATCTGTACCGGTCCCATGCTGCTTGGTATCGTACTTCTGCTGGGGGCTTATGTTTTTCGTGTGACAGGACAGGCGCTTCGAAACAGAGCAGAGAATTACTGGTCTGCATGATCACATATACACTTCTTGCATCATTGACGGTAACCAGTTTCTTATCAATGGTAGTAACAAGATTTATTGCAGATATGCTTTATGAAGTAAAAAAATGAGGCTGTTCTGTCATCTTTCTGGGGTTCGACAGGCTTAATGCTCATTTCAGGAGGAATTCTATATGGGATTTTTCTGATATTTTCCGGAGTTGGGCTTATAGATAAGTTTTTATGTTTTGGGCTGTTTGGAGAACTGATCGTTACATGGAATGCAATGAGTTATCTTACTGCAATTAAAGATTACAGAGGAATTATGTTATCCTTTCTTGCTGCAATCGCTGTTACTTTTCTCTCGGGAGCCTTATTGCTGTTTCTGGGAATTTCTCATGTGGAGGCATTGATGGCTGCGGTATGCATTGGATATGGGATCATGCTTTTATGGGATGTTGTTTTGCTGTATGAGTATTTTCCGCAAAGTGATATCAGTGCATTCTTATTTTTAAGATGGGCAGATGAGTTTCTGCCTCTGGCATTTACAGGACTCTGCATTAATATCGGGCTGTTTGCCCATCTTGTGATCATGTGGGCCGGACCGCTGGGGAAACAGGTAAAAGGGCCTTTTTTATTGGGGCACCGTCTCATGACGTACCGGCATTGATTGCATTTCTGACAATTCTGATTACCACTGTAAATTTTGTGGTTTCTGTAGAAGTTAATTTTTTGATCCGAAATACAGGAACTATTACAGTTTATTTAATGATGGGGGAACCATTAAGGATATTATGCAGGCTGGTACAGAAATGCTGGATGTACTGAACAGAGAATTGAAATATACCGCTTTGAAGCAGTTACTGACTACTGCACTGGCGATTTCAGTGGGTGAGAGTCTTTTGAAGTACCTTCCTTTGGGATTTAATGATCTGATGTATGGATATTTCCGGACACTTTGTGTTGGGTACGGCATTTATGCAGTTGCAAATACGATGCTTCTGCTTCTTTTATATTTTACAGATTACAGGGGAGCGTTGGCTGCTTCTGTAATTTTTGCCGTGGGAACTTCTGTGTTTACTGTAATTTCATTGTTTTGTCCGCAGGTATATTATGGCTGGCAGGATGTGTACTGTTTTATTTTATAGTTATGATCCGTCTGGAACGTTATACCAGACGTCTGCCATATTATATTCTCAGCATACAGCCGGTGGTAGCAGAAGACAAATCGGGGGTATTTACCAGAATCGGATGTTTTATGGATGAGAAACTGGAAAGGAGAACGAACGTTGACAGGAATTAAAAAAATAAATCTGATAAGTGCAGTATTAGTCAGCCTTTCTCTCTGTGGAGGCTGCACTCTGGAAAAAGCGGGAAACTCTTCGCAGGATCAGGCAGTACAGGAAGATAACGAAACAGAACAGGTAAAGACAGAAAAAGCAGAGAAAGAAGAAATCAATGAGATGCATTTAAGAGATAAGGATTCTTTGTATGAAAATGCTGATGATACCAGTGTTGTTACCATGTATCTTACTGTATCTAAGGGAAATTCATCCGAAAATACATATCATACATGGAAGGAAATCAACAGCTATTCTGTTTATGACTACGAAGATATGGGAGTGGAGAGATATCAGGTGGCAGGACTTTTACAGGTGGGAGATGAGAATGGACCGATAGAAGGGGAAGTCGGATATGGAGAAAGCGTGCCTAATGCAACTGTTCAGATCAGAGGCCAGACATCCAGCCAGAATGCACAAAAAAATTTATAAAATTGAGTTAAAAAATGAATAAAGGAACGTGGAGAGGACAGAGAACCATTAACCTGAATAAACATATGACAGAAGGAATGCGCTTTCGAAATAAGCTGGCATATGATCTGATTAGGGGAATTCCTCAGATGGTTGGTTTACGTACACAGTTTGTGCATTTGTATGTAAAGGATAATACAGAAGAATCAGATGGAAAATTTGAGGATTATGGAATTTATACACAGGTTGAACAACTGAATAAGACAGCATTAAAGAGTCATGGACTGGATTCAAACGGACAATTGTATAAGATTAATTCTTTTGAATTCTATCGTTACGAAGATATTATAAAAAAAGAAGATGATGCAGGATATGATAAAACAGCCTTTGAAAAAATGCTGGAAATAAAAGGGGATTCAGATCATACCAAATTGATCGATATGCTGACAGATCTGAATGATTACTCTATAGGGATTGAAGATGTACTGAAAGAACATTTTGATGAAGAAAATATTGTTTACTGGATGGCATTTCAGATTCTGATGGGAAACGTAGACACACAGAACAGAAATGTTTATTTATACAGTCCTCTGAATTCAGATATCTGGTACTTTATTGCCTGGGATAACGATGGCTGTCTGATGAGATCGGAATATGAATTAAAGAATTTTTCGGATCAGGGCAGTTGGGAAAAGGGAATCAGTAATTACTGGGGAAATGTTCTGTTTCAAAGGTGTCTGAAGTCACGGTCTTTCCGGGAAAAATTAAATGATGCCATTCTGGAACTGAGGGAATATCTGAACAAAGATATGCTCATATCAAAGATAGAGAGCTATAAGAACGTACTGAAGCCCTATTTATATTCGATGCCTGATGCAGAGTATGAACCGCTTACATCTGAACAATACGATCAGATTGTAGCATCACTTCCTGATGAGATAGAGAAGAACTATAAGTTATATCTGGAAAGCCTGGAAACACCAATGCCATTTTATATAGGTGTTCCGACAATAGACGGTAATAAGTTGAAATTTAACTGGGATGTATCTTATGATCTGGACGCAGAGGACATTACGTATTCTGTGGAGGTTGCGCGAGATTATCTGTTTCAGGATGTAATCTATCACAATACAACCCTGACTGTTCCGGAAACTGAGATGGACCTTCCGGAAGCAGGACAGTACTTTGTGAGAATAAGAGCAACAAATACATCTGGAAAAACGCAGGATGCATTTGATTATTATGTAACAGACGAAGGAAAGCATTATGGTATGAAGTGCTTTTACATAACAGAAGATAGTACGGTAGAGGAAGACAATTATGAAGAAGGCTGACAGGAAGAAAGAACATTTTCGTAATGAATGGAAATATCTTATCAGTACCAGTGAGAAAGAAGTCCTGAATCTTCGGATGAAGCCACTTATGAAACTGGATCCTCATGCAGAAAATGGAGGATATCTGATACGGAGCCTGTATTTTGATGATTACTGGAACAGTGCATATGAAGAAAAGGAAAGCGGCGTTCTTATGAGGAAGAAATATAGGATACGAATTTATAATTATAGTGCTGAAAGTATCAAGCTGGAAAGAAAAAAGAAGTTCGGCAGTTATATTTATAAAGAAGATGCCCCTCTGACAAAAGATGAGGTGCAAAAAATTCTTTCCGGCGAGTATGAATTTCTTCTGAAAAGTCCGTATAGTCTTTGCAGGGAATTTTACATAGAATGTATGAGTAATATGATGCGGCCGAGAACAATCGTAGATTATGAGAGAGAACCATGGATCATGGATGAAGGAACGGTCAGGATCACATTTGATACAGATGTCAGAGCTGCTGTTGGAAGCTATGATATTTTCGACAGTACGCTTCCGGCTTTATCTGTACTGGAACCGGGAAAACTGATCATGGAAGTGAAATTTACAGAGATGCTGCCTCAGATTCTGAGAAATCTTCTGCCGCCGCAGGCAGCAGAATTTACAGCAGTTTCCAAATATGTACTGTGTTATGAAAAAACGCGGTACATGAATGGATTTGAGTATTGGTATGATACACAGGGGAGGATGATAAGATGAGTGTACAGGATATGATAAAAAAATCTGTACTGGAATCAGGAATGTTCAGTCAGTATGATATACCTAAGATATTGGCTGCTCTGGCAGTGGCTTTGATTTTGGGAAGTGTGATTTATCTGGTTTATCAGAAATTTTATGTTGGAGTTATTTTCTCCAGAAGTTTTGCAGTTACACTTGTGGGAATGACAGTGCTTACCTGTATGGTAACACTTGCGATCAGCAGCAATATTGTGATTTCTCTTGGTATGGTTGGTGCATTGTCTATTGTACGTTTTCGTACAGCAATTAAAGATCCGATGGATCTTCTGTATCTGTTCTGGGCAATCACATCGGGGATTACAGCCGGCGCAGGTATGTATGCATTAACTCTGTTGACAGCTGTGATTATCATTCTGATAATCACCCTGTTTTATCACAAACAACAAAATGGCAGAATTTATATTGCAGTGATTCATTATCATGGAACTCAGGCGGGAGATGAAATTATCCGCTGTTTTGGAAAAAGAAAATATTTCGTAAAATCAAAAACTATGCGCAATGAAAAAACAGAAATGGCAGTGGAAATATATTGCAGACAGAATGATATGGAGTTTATGGAAAAAATCCGGGATATCGGTGGAGTGGAAGATGTTACATTGATTCAGTATAATGGAGAATATCATGGCTAAAAGTCAGAAACGATATCTGGTTCTGTTGGGTTTTGGACTTTTAGTTATTATAGCAGCAGGAGTATGGATGGTATTTGGAAGAAAAACTCAGATATATGAAAAAACAGAAGAAATTTTTGGAAATCCATTAATGGGATATGCACCTTGTGCCTGGGAAGAAACAATAGGAGAGGATATATCTTTACTGTATATGGATATTACCTGGGCTGAACTGGAACCGGCGGAAGGAAAATATGACTGGGAGAAAATCGAAAGAGAAAATCAGACTGACAGATGGAGAGAAGAAGGGAAACACCTGGTACTGAGGTTTGTGTGTGATATTCCCGGGGAGGAAAAGCATATGGACATTCCACAATGGCTATATGACAAAACTGATCATGCGGGAACCTGGTATGATATGGAGTATGGAAAGGGATATGCTCCTGATTATAATAATGAACAGATGATACAATATCACAAAAGGGCAGTTAATGCACTTGGAGAGCATTTTGGCAGAGATGGACTGGTCAGTTATATCGAACTTGGAAGTCTGGGGCACTGGGGAGAATGGCATGTAAATATTTCCGCAGGAATACAGAGTCTGCCGGAAGAATCTGTAAGAGAACGTTATATGATTCCATGGACAGAGGCCTTCCCTGATTCCATGATACTGATGAGAAGACCTTTTAGTGAGGGAGAACATTATGGAACAGGTCTCTACAACGATATGACCGGACAGCCAGAGAGCACAGAGGAATGGTTTCGCTGGATTAATGAAGGCGGTGAGTTTGACCAGACTCATGAGAAAAAAGGTTTATCCGCAATGAAAGATTTCTGGAAAAAGTTTCCTTCCGGAGGTGAGTTTACAAGTTCAATTACAATGAAAGAGCTGCTTGACACAAATCTGAATCAGACAATAAATCTGATAAAGAAAGCACATACTACTTTTCTTGGACCGAAAATAGCAGATAAAACTTATGAAAACGGTTATAGGAAAGTTTTAGGAAGCATGGGATATCGTTTGTGGATCTCGGAAGCAAGCCTTATTCAGATGCCGGGTTATGTCAGCCTGAATCTTAAATGGAAGAATGATGGAGTTGCACCATTTTATGAAGACTGGCCTGTATGGGTTCTGGTAGAAGATGAGGATGGAAATAGTCTTGAAAAAGAAGCGGTTGACATTTCGTTAAAATCACTTCTGCCGGAAGAAACTTTACAGACAAAAACAAGAATGCAGGTAAAAAAGATGATCTCACTGGCCGGAAAGAAATATAAGATCAGTATAGGTATTGAAGATCCGATGACTGGGAAATTAGCTGTTCGACTTTCAATGAAGGGAACTTATAACGAAGGGAAAAATTATCTTTTTAGCAAATAATATTGAAGAATAAAAATGATTCGTTTATCTGTTACAGTAAAAGGAATAAAAAATCGGATTGTATGTTTTTGAATACAATCTGATTTTTTTTAGCTAATTACTGGACAAAGTAAAAAAAAGTATTCTATAATATTATAGTAAAAATTAAATAACATTTATTGGTTTTGAACCAGTCGTTGTAAGTTCCGCAAGGATTAATAGAGAAACCGGTGTAAGTCCGGTACGATCCCGTCACTGTAAGAGGGAGCTTCGGAATGAAAAATGTCACTGGGCCATGTGATTTTAAAGTTGGTCCGGGAAGGCGATTTCGAAGTGATGAACTTAAGTCAGGAGAACTGCTTGCAATTGGGATAGGAATGATTCTTACGGTAGATAGGAAGCATAACTTTTTTTATGTCATTTTGTGTCCGTATGTATGATGTTTTCATATTGCGGGCTATTTTTTTGCCTGAAAATTAACCCCTATGGGGGGATTCCCCATGTTACTGAGTAAAAGTAATCAGAAACATTTCCGGTATTGGTTTAATTCACGAAAGATGTAGGAAGGAGATTATTTTGACGAAAAAACAATCGGGAAAAGATTTCTGCAGATTCTGATCGTCCTGTTTGGTATCAGCTTTCTGACCTTTGGACTGACTTATCTGTCTCCTGGTGATCCGGCTGAGATCATGCTGACAGAGTGCGGTAATCTTCCCACACCGGAGCTTCTGGAACAGACAAGGCATGAGCTGGGACTTGATCAGCCCTTTCTTGTGCAGTATGGAACCTGGCTGAAGGGTGTACTCACCGGAGATATGGGACAGTCCTATTCCTTTAAGATGCCGGTAGTACAGAAACTTGTATCCTGTTTCTGGCCAACCCTGAAGATGTCTCTGCTGGCACTGCTTATGATGATCGTGATTTCCATTCCGCTGGGAATCCTGGCAGCAGTGTATCAGAACAAATTCCCGGATTACTTTGTAAGAGGAATTACTTTTATCGGGGTATCAGTACCAAGCTTCTGGCTTGGCCTGATCTTACTGAGTATTTTTGGTGTACAGCTTCGCTGGGTAAATGTAGCAGGAGGAAGTACTGATCTGAAGGCTATGATCCTGCCGTCACTTACGTTGGCGCTTGCCATGTCTGCCAAATATACCAGACAGGTGAGAAGTGCGGTTCTGGAGGAGCTTCATCAGGATTATGTAACAGGTGCACGTATGAGAGGTATCAAGGAGAGTGTGATTTTATGGAGACATGTTCTTCCAAATGTAATGCTTCCGTTGGTAACTCTGCTTGGACTTTCCCTGGGAAGTCTTCTTGGCGGTACTGCAGTCGTTGAGATTATCTACAACTGGCCGGGTATGGGAAATATGGCAGTCAAAGCAATCTCCTGTCGCGATTATCCGCTGGTTCAGGGATATGTACTGTGGATCGCTATCCTGTATATGTGTATCAATCTGCTTGTGGATCTGTCCTATACTTATCTGGATCCAAGACTTAAGGAGGATAGATAATGAAGTTAGCGAAAGTATTTAAAGAAAATAAGCAGTTTACCCTTTTTTCGATACTGGCGCTGGTGGTAGTCGGTGTAGCTGTGTTTGCCCCGCAGATTGCACCCTACGACCCGCTGGATGCAGTAATGCTGGAATCCCTTCAGGCGCCAAGTTCTGCACATCCCTTTGGAACAGACAAGCTGGGACGTGACCTGTTATCACGAGTGATCTTCGGAACCAGAACTTCTCTGGTCATGACATTATGTCTGGTAGCAGTTATCTTTGTGATCGGTACATTTCTTGGAATTATCGCCGGATACTTCGGTGGAATCGTAGACGGTGTGATCATGCGTATCGCAGATATGATGATCTCTTTCCCTGGTCTGGTACTTGCCATCGCAATCGCCGGTATGCTGGGACCGAACCTTGTAAATGCGGTTATCTCCATTGCAGCGGTAAGCTGGACAAAATATGCCAGACTTGCACGAAGTATGGTGCTGAGGGTTAAAAAGAATCTTTATATTGAAGCAGCAGTTGTAAACGGAACCAGGACATGGAAGATTCTGCTGGTACATGTTCTTCCGAACATGGTTACTCAGATGGTAGTAACTGCAGCAGCAGATATCGGAACCATGATGCTGGAACTGGCATCCTTATCCTTCCTTGGCTTTGGTGCTACAGCGCCCACACCGGAATGGGGACTGATGCTGAACGAGGGAAGAACTTACATGGCAAAAGCACCATGGCTGATGATCTACCCAGGTATTGCGATCGTGATCTGCGTAGTTATCTTCAACATGCTTGGTGACAGCATCCGTGACGTTCTCGATCCGAGACAGGAGTAAGAAAGCAGGCTGTTGTTTCTTATATAATAAGGAAAGCTCAAATATATCCGCATGGTAAAAAAATGCCGGGTATAAAAAGTTCTGCGGCTTCCGTACTGAACCGCAGAAGATAAGGTAAGATAGAGTAACAATCAACCAGTGCAGACAGCAATCGGACTTCTGCACAAGTAATGATGATAAATGATTAACCATAAAGTGGAAATGAATCCCACTTACCTAATTTTTTCAGGAGGAATATATGAAAAACACATTATTCAAAAAAGTTTTAGCAGTAGCACTTGCATGTACAATGACATTTTCCATGGCAACCGTAACTCACGCAGCAGATGCAAAAGAGATCACCATCGGTGTAACAAGCTTTGCTGATACTCTGGAGCCTACAGAGCAGTACTTCAGCTGGGTTGTTTCCCGTTATGCTATTGGTGAGTGCCTTACCAAATTCGATGAAGAAGGTGAGATCGTTCCTTGTCTGGCAGAAAGCTGGGAGAACAGCGAAGACGGAAAAACATGGACATTCAAGATTCGTGAAGGTGTTAAATTCTCCAACGGTGATGATATGACACCGGAGATGGTAATGGCATCTATTCAGCGTACAGTTGACAAGAGTGACCGAGTACCGGAGTTCTTTGATCTGGACAGCATGGAAGTAGACGGACAGAACCTGATCTTCCACTTAAACAGAGCAAACGCAAACATGGCAGGAAGCCTTGCAGACCCATTATTCCTGATCGTAGATACAAACGTAGATGACTCTGCATTTGCAATGGAAGGACCAATCTGTACAGGACCATATAAGGTAGAATCTTTCAGCCCTACAGATTCCTGTGTAGTTACGAAAAAATGAGAATTACTGGGATGGAGAGGTGCCGCTGGATAAGGTTACACTGAAATGTGTAGATGATCAGACAACACGTTCCATGGCTCTTCAGACAGGCGAGATCGATATTGCTTATAACTTAAAGACAGAGAACCTTATTGAGTTTGAAGGAAATGATAATTATGAGATCCAGGAGCTTCAGTCCCTGCGTTCCACATACGCATTCATGAACCAGAGCGAAGGCCGTGCACTCAGCGATAAAGCGCTTCGTCAGGCACTTCTGCGCGGACTTGACAAACAGACATACTGTGACGTTCTTCTTGAGGGTGGAGCTACAGCAGGTAAAGCACCGGTACCTCCTACACTTGACTTCGGATTTGATGATCTGAACGATGAGAACAGCTATGATCCGGAAGGCGCTAAAGCAATCCTTGAGGAAGCAGGATACAAAGATACAGACGGTGATGGATTCGTGGAAACACCGGACGGAGATCCTCTGACACTTGATTTCGTTATCTATACAAGCCGTGCAGAGCTTGGTGTTTACGCACAGGCAGCACAGGCAAGCCTGAAAGAGATTGGTATTAATGTAAACTTGAATACAGTAAGCTATGAAACACTTCTCGACATGAGAGATTCCGGTCAGTATGACCTTCTTATCTGGAACGTACTTGTAGCTAATACTGGAGATCCGGAGAACTACTTAAGAGAGAACTGGTATAGCAAATCTGCAAACAACACAGCTGGATACAATAATCCGGAAGTAGATGAGCTTCTTGATGAGCTTGCAGGAACATTTGACGAAGAAGAAAGAAAAGACCTGATCATCAAGATTCAGCAGGATATCATGGATGATGCAGCAACTGTATTCTTCGGATATGAGACAACTTATCTGTTCTCTAACAAGAGAGTTACAGGCGTGAAGATGTATCCGATGGATTACTACTGGCTGACAAAAGACATCACACTTGCTGAGTAATTATATTTAGAGATATTATAGCAATCCTCTAAAATAATGCATATTAATCCAGCCCATCAGAGTATGAAATCCTGCGTCAGATATCTTTGCCGTGCGTCGGCACGCCTGCAGATATCTTCCTTGTCTTTCGTACTCTGCTGAACTGTCTTAAATGCATTATTTACGAGGACTGCTATAATTTCTGAATGAGACTGCACGGATTATGTCTGTTCGTCGGGATATCAGAAAAGATGGACATGGATATAATCCGGAAACACAGTAACAAGTAAGAAGGAGCGTTATTTATGCTTGAAATAAAGGATCTTTCAGTCCGGTATGGAAAGCAGGAACCTACGATTGAGCATTTCAACCTGAATATGAAGAAGGGTGAGATCATCAGTGTTGTAGGTGAGAGTGGAAGCGGAAAGACCACTGTTATCAGAGCTGTCCTCGGCGCACTTGCCGGGGGCGGTAAGGTAACACAGGGAGATATTCTCTTTAACGGAAAATCCCTGCTGACCAATACCAAGGATGAATGGAGACAGTTAAGAGGAACACGTATATCCATGATCTTTCAGGACTGCGGCGGAACCCTGAATCCGATCCGTAAGATTGGAAGCCAGTTCGTGGAATACATCTGTACTCATTCAAAAGTGTCAAAAGATGAAGCGTGGAAAAAATGGAGTAAGCATGCTGGAGAAAATGCGTCTCCCGGAAGCAGAGAATATCATGAACAGTTATCCTCATCAGCTTTCCGGTGGTATGCGTCAGCGTGTGGGTATTGCCATGGCAATGACCTTTAATCCTGAACTGCTTCTGGCAGACGAACCCACCAGTGCATTGGATGTGACTACACAGGCACAGATTGTTCGTCAGATGATGGAGCTGCGTGACGATTTCCACACAGGCATCATCATCGTAACCCATAACATTGGTGTAGCTGCTTACATGGCAGATCAGCTGATCGTTATGCAGAACGGCAAAGTGGTGGATCAGGGAACAAGGGATGAGGTCATGAATCATCCGACCAGTGATTATACAAAGAAGCTTCTGGCAGCAGTACCGGAAATGGAGGGACGCCGTTTTGTTTAAGGAATCAGATATCGTACTCAGTGCAAAGCACATTGTAAAACAGTTTCCGGCCTCCCATGGACGGACACTGACAGCCTGCAATGACATTAACCTGAATGTCTATAAGGGCAAGACATTAGGAATTGTAGGAGAGAGCGGATGCGGTAAATCCACATTCGTAAGGATGGTTATCTCCCTTGACAAGCCTACCAGCGGTGAGATTCTGTATCATGGCAAAAACCTTGCTGGCCTTTCCAAAAAGGAAACATGGTTAAATCGCCAGAACATGCAGATGGTTTTCCAGGATCCGCTGGCATCCTTTGATCCGAAGATGAAGATCGTGGATATCCTTACAGAGCCGCTGATCAACTTCGGAAAATTTAAATGAAAAGCGAGAAAGAAGCCAAAGCAAGAGAACTGCTGGAAATGGTAGAGCTGCCTGGAGATTTCGTAGATCGTTATCCTCACAACATGAGTGGCGGACAGAGACAGAGAATCAGTATTGCAAGAGCGCTTTCACTGGAACCGGAGATTCTGGTTTGTGATGAGGCGACTTCTGCGCTGGATGTTTCTGTGCAGGAGTCTGTGATCGAGCTTCTGGTACGCCTTCAGAAAGCAAAAAAATATCAGCATGCTTTTCATCTGCCATGACCTGGCGCTGATCCGTTCTTTTGCCCATCAGATTGCTGTTATGTATCTGGGAAATATCGTAGAGGTTATTCCAGGTGAAGATGTTACAGAGTATGCAGTGCATCCATATACACAGGCACTTCTGGGTGCACAGTTCTCTATCCACATGGATCCCAGCCAGAAGATCCAGAGTATCGAGAGTGAAGCACCAAGTCCTCTGGATGTACCGAAGGGCTGCCCTTTCCAGAACCGCTGCGAGCATTGCACAGACAGATGTAAGGCAGAGATGCCGAAGCTGAAAGAGATTGCTCCCGGACATGAAGCAGCTTGTTTCTATGTGGAGGAGCATCTGAAAAAGTTGAAGGAAAGGGGGAAGGTGTAATGAAAAGAAAGTTTATCAGTCTGACACTGAGTGCGGTTCTTGTGCTTGGGGTTACAACCCCTGCCTGGGCTGCCGCTGAAACCTATACAGATGGTGAGGCGCATACAATTGGTGTCATCGTATATGATCCGGATGCCTCAGAGATGGAAATGTTCTCTGACTACTACCGCGACTATATTCAGGCAGGTTTTCCTGTGAAATTCATTTTCTCCGGCAGGACAACCAGCGCAGAGGATGAGATTCAGTATATTGATAAAATGAAAGAGCAGGGCGCAGAAGGAATCATTTCTTTTGCAGGTTTTGCAGCAGGAATTCAGGATATCATTGGGGAGTGCGAGAAGGAAGAGGTGTATTATGCACTTGGCTCCAACACTATCAGTGATGAGAATTATGAAGCAGTAAAAGATAATTCCTGTTATATGGGAAGTGTGGGACCGAAGCTGGAAGATGTATACCAGAGCGGATGTGATATGACAGAGTATTTTCTGGATAAGGGTGCGAAGAATTTTGTGATTATGTCCGGTGGTGCTTCTTCAGGAAACCGCCTGCATCAGGTGAGAACCTGGGGAATGCTCAATACATTGGAAGAGAAAGCAGGGCTGGTTCTGACAGAAGAGGCAGAAACACTTTCTACAACAGAAGAAGTTACAAAGCTTTCCAGTGAAGACGGTTCTGTACAGGTTACGATCTGTCCGGGATATACAGAGCAGGACGGACCGGGACTTGACAATCTGAGCACTGCATTTGCAGATGGAAACTGTGATGCGCTGATGAGTGCGTTCCATGTTTCCACTTATCTGGACAAAATCGCAGATAAGGAAAAAGAACAGAACAGCAATATTCTGGTAGGCTCTATCGACAGTTTCACTGATGGAAATTATGAAATCTTCCAGAAGAAAGATATGTTCGGAAATCCACCTGTTGATTATGTACAGGGAAAATATGCATCTTTGGCAGGTCCTGCATTTGCCATGATCTACAATGCCATCACAGGAAATCCGGATGCAGTAAAAGAGAACGGACAGGCAGCACGTCTGTACCAGGGCTTCTGGACTGCAACAAATGAGAAAGATTATGAAGAGCTTTATGGATATGCAACAGGTATCTATGAAAATGCATACAGCTGTGATGATCTTCAGGGCGTGATCAAGGTATTTGATGACAGTGCTGCACCTGAGAAGTTCAAAGAACTGACAGAGAGTTATTCTGTAGAAGATGCCAAGGCGCGTATCTTTGACGGGGAATAAGCAAATGAGGACATTACGGGTAGCAGATCTGGAGGCGAAGCCGGGTGAGAAAGTATCTGGGTATGTGCATGTTGTTGGTGCAGAATTCGGAATTCCGGTAACACTGATCTGCGGAGAAAAAGAAGGCGGAACGGTTCTTATTTCCGGCGGCGTGCATAATGCAGAATATGTGGGGATTCAGGCTGCCATGCAGCTTGCAGATGAACTGGATCCGAAGAAGATTGCAGGAAATATCATTGTGATCCGTCTGATGAACAGGACGGGATTTGAGCACCGTACCATGAGTCTTACCTATGAGGATGGAAAAAACCTGAACAGAGTTTTCCCTGGAAATCCAAACGGGACGCTCAGTGACAGGATTGCTTATACGGTTGTGACAGAATTTTTCCAGAAGGCAGATTACTATGTGGATCTGCATTGCGGTGACGGATTTGAAGGTCTGGTATCTTATGTATACTGTACAGGTGCAGCAGCTTCGGAAGTAGCCGCAAAGAGCCGGGAGATGGCGGAAATCGCACATGTGGACTATCTGGTAACTTCCATGTGTGGAACAGGTGGAGCCTACAACTACGCCGGAAGCATGGGAATCCCGAGTATCCTGCTGGAACGTGGACATAGTTCCCGCTGGTGCGAAGATCTGGTAGCGGAGGATGTTCATGATGTGAAGAATATCCTCAGACATCTGAGAATCCTTCGCGGGAAGTCCCATATTCATGGCAAACCACCGATAGAAGTAAGTCCTGTGATCTATGAAGATGCCCCGGTATCAGGCTGCTGGTATCCGGCGAAACAGCCCGGTGAGACCTTTAAAGAAGGCGAAGTACTGGGAAGAATCTGCGATTATTTTGGACGTGAACTGTTTGTATACAGAGCCAAAATGGGTGGTATTATTCTTTATCAGACCATCAGTCTGTGCATTATGAAGGATACGCCGATGGTTTCTTATGGTACCTGGGATGAGGATACACAGGGTAAGATTGAAGTAGGATGTGAAGTGTGCGGAAATGAGAAACATAAGCATGGACACCATCATCATAAATCAGAGGAAAAACATCATAAACGGCATGAACATCATAAGCATCATGAGGATAAATAAATACTTAAGTAAGACAGAAATGGGTTCGACCAACTCAAGTGAACAGCAAAGCAAATGAGCTTATCGGTTCGACATAAATATAAAAAACAGGGTATAAAAATACGGCTGACTATATCCGGGTTAAATGCGGATATAGTGCAGCCGTATTTTATACTATAGCAAGCCTCTTAATCAATATGCATTATTTATGAGGCTTGCTATAATCTTCGTGAAACAGAATCTGTGTAAAGAATCTTACATCTGAGTCATCTGCCCAGCAGACCATACCTACTGCATCAGCCATTTTCTGTGCATCTACACTGTAGGCGGACATACAGGAACAATTCTTATACGGTCCTGCGCTCATGATCAGGATATCTTCTTTTCCCGCTTCCTGCATCTGTCCGGCAAGCTGTTCTGTAAGAATATTCTGTGCATGCTTTGCCTGTTTGAAAAGAACCGGATCCATGATCGGATCTTTCAGAACAGTCTGGAGAACCAGTGCCTTTTCATATTTCAATGCTTTTGCCTGCATTTCTTCTACAGTACCGCAGGCAGGCGGACATGCAGGAACCAGGTTATAATTTCCACAGAGATTGTCCTCGCAGAACTGTCTGTATTCCGGTACAAATACCAGGTCTTTTGTATCCATGATCGCTGCATCTGCGAAACCCATGGAAAGTGCTTCTTTTATTAAATCCATAAGAATGACTCCCTTCTTAAAGCGGATTATTTTGGCTTGAACATATCAAGGTGAATTATAACATTTTGAAATAAATAAAATCAAGTTTTGTCGAGAACTTCTGATGAGGGAAACTTGATGTAACAAAAAACTTATGTTAACATATAGATATGCAAATTGGGGGATATTAATAAGAGGAAGTGATTATATGCCGGAAAATATCAGAAACATCATATATAGATTTTCTCAGGAGTTAAGACGTATTTTGGGCGATAAATTGACAAAGATTATCGTATATGGATCATATGCGAGAGGAGATTTTCGAGAAAATTCTGATATAGATATTATGATTTTGGTGAAAATGTCTGATGAAGAAATTCGATTAGTGAAGAATGATATTTATGATCTTGCATTTGAGTTTGAAATAAATACAGGAATAGAGTTCTCTCCCATCATTAAAAATGAAGACCAGTATGAGTATTGGATTGATACGTTACCTTTTTACCGAAATGTGCGAGATGAGGGGGTAGTGATCGATGAATGACAAAAAAGAGGATTTATGTATATACCGTATTCGGAATGCGGTGGAGACATTGGGAGTGGCAGTATTATGCTTAGAAAGTCAACATTATAAAGATTCAATAAATCGTAGTTATTATGCTGCTTTTTATGCAATAAAAGCAGTATTAGCTTTAGAAGAGATTGATTTTAAGCGTCATAAGGATGCGGTTGCGTATTTTAATAAAACTTATATAGCAAAAGAGATTTTTCCAAGAGAAATGGGAAAGAGGTTGGGAAGACTAAAGCAGGAGAGAGAAAATAGTGATTATGATGATTTTTACGTTGCATCTTTAAAAGATGCATCAGATCAATATAAGTCAGCGAAGCTTATTATTGAAAAGATAGAAGAATATCTGTCAGAGAAAGGTATTCAATATTAACTTGTCGACACACTAGAGAAATGAATTAGCGAGAGGAAATCTTATGAAGCTGACGGCAGAAAACAGCAAGGGTGAAAAAATGAAATACCGTCTTGCGCGGTCGATGAAGGAATGTATGAAAACGATGTCTGTAGATAACATCACAGTAAAACAGATCACAGAGAATTGTGGTGTTACGAGGCAGACTTTCTATCGGAATTTTATGGACAAATTTGACCTTATCAACTGGTATTTCGATAAGCTTCTGGCGAAATCCTTTGAGCATATGGGAATGGGAAAAACTGTTTATGATGCTCTGGTAAAGAAGTTTACCTATATTCAGGAAGAGCATGTTTTCTTTGCAGCAGCATTTAAGTATGACAGTCAGAACAGTCTGCGCCAGCATGATTTTGAACTGATCCTGGACTTCTATGAGAATCTGATCCGTGAGAAAACAGGAAGAATCCCGGATGAGACTATACATTGTATTCTGGAAATGTACTGCCAGAGTTCTATTTATATGACTGTAAAATGGGTACTGGGAGAGCTGAAATGTGCACCGGAGGGACTGGCGAAAATTTTAGTTGACGGGATGCCGGGAAAACTATCGGAATTGTTTGAAAAGCTGAAAATATTGTCATAAATATAACAATATTAGTGCATAATTTTGCACACAGTTTTTCGGCACTATTGCACAAACATTGTGAGAAAGTTACATTTGAACGAAAGTGTAACTTTCATTTTTTTGTTTCACATTGTTAATATAATAACAAAGATAAGCGCTGCGGAAGCTTACCTAATACTGAAGAATACTGAAAGGAATGGAAATCATTATGGCAAACAGAATTAACTTAAATCAGACATCTTATCACGGAGCAGGAGCAATTGAGGAAATCGCAAACGAAGCAAAAGCACATGGCTTTAAGAAAGCTTTCGTATGTTCTGACCCTGATCTTGTAAAATTCCATGTAACAAGCAAAGTTACAGACATTCTTGAGAAAAACGGACTTGCATATGAACTGTATTCAGACATCAAACCGAACCCGACAATCGAGAACGTACAGCATGGTGTTCAGGCATTTAAAGATTCTGAAGCAGATTATCTGATTGCAATCGGCGGTGGTTCTTCCATGGATACTTCCAAAGCAATCGGTATTATTATTGCAAACCCTGAATTTGAAGACGTAAGAAGTCTGGAAGGTACAGCTCCGACCAGGAAACCTTGTGTACCGATCATTGCAGTTCCGACAACAGCAGGTACAGCAGCAGAGGTAACTATTAATTATGTTATCACAGATGTAGAAAGAAAACGTAAATTTGTATGCGTTGACCCACATGACATGCCGATCATCGCAGTTATTGATCCTGAAATGATGTCCTCCATGCCAAAAGGATTGACAGCTTCTACAGGTATGGATGCCCTCACTCATGCAATCGAAGGATATACAACAAAAGCTGCGTGGGAAATGACAGATATGTTCCATTTAAAAGCAATCGAGCTGATCTCCAAATCTCTCCGCGGTGCTGTTGAAAACACAAAAGAAGGTCGTGAAGGAATGGCTCTTGGACAGTATATCGCTGGTATGGGATTCTCTAACGTAGGTCTTGGAATCGCTCATTCCATGGCTCATACACTTGGTGCTGTTTATGACACACCACACGGTGTTGCCTGCGCAATGATGCTTCCAATTGTTATGGAATACAATCAGGAATGCACAGGTGAGAAATATCGTGAGATCGCCAGAGCAATGGGTGTCAAAGGCGTAGATGAAATGTCTCAGGATGAATATAGAAAAGCAGCAATCGAAGCTGTTAAGAAACTCTCTGTTGATGTAGGAATCCCGACTAAACTGGAAGCAATCAAAGAAGAAGATCTCCAGTTCCTGGCAGAATCCGCACATGCAGACGCATGCGCACCGGGAAACCCGAAAGATGCAAGCGTAGAAGATCTGAAAGAATTGTTCCGTAAGATTATGTAATTAATAATGGTTATAAGATGAAATAAAAAAAGCACCGGCTGTAATGGAGTACTGTTACAGTCAGTGCATTTTTTATTTCCTATAAGTCTGCTGATGCTCTGAGTGTGACGGGATTGTGCATGAGAAGCAGTGCCGTATGTAAATGTAAACAGACGAGAATTTTGTTTATAAAATGATTAGAATTGGAACACTGATTAAACACATTTCTTTTGTATGATGGAGACGTAATGGGGAAAAAATGGTTAATTTTTGCAGTACAAATGTGGAAAAAAGATAAGTTCTGCAAAGAAGTACAGAATAAGAAATATGAAAGGCAGAAGAATAACTGCAGAGGTTTTTACAGGAGAAATAAGTTATGACAGATGAAGAATACTATGAATTTATACAACCATATGAAGATGCTAAACAGATGCTTCTCACACGTCTTGATGTGTTGAATCACAACCTGTACGGTGAAGCATCTGCAAGACCGATCCACAACATCCAATGCAGGATTAAGAAGAAACAGAGTATTGAAGAAAAAACTGCAGCGAAAGGAAAAAGAACCTACTGTGATGAATGCGAAGGATTATCTTCAGGATATTGCAGGTGTCAGGGTAATCTGCTATTTTGTAGATGATATCTATAATCTGACAGAACTTCTGAAGAGTCAGAGTGATCTGATAGTAATCAAAGAACGGGATTACATTGGAAACCCGAAGCCAAATGGATATCGGAGCTATCATGTGATCGTAGGAGTGCCGGTATATTGTCTGGATGGAATGGAATACTTCCCGGTGGAGATACAGTTTCGTACTATGTCCATGGATTTCTGGGCCAGTATGGAGCATCGGATTTCCTACAAAAAGGAACGCACAGATAAGGAACAGCTAAAAGAGGAATTAAGAGAATATGCGAATATGCTGGTAGAGATTGAGAGCCGTTTTGAGCAGTATAATGAGACGGATCATCAACAGGAAAAAAGAACAGCAGAAGTAAAACAGTCACTGTAAAAGGTGGCTGTTTTTGTGTCTTGTATTTTTTAGAGTGGAATGTTAGTATAACATTGGTTTAAAGTACCTTTATATTATTTTCTGATAGCACCTTCAGAAAATATATAAAGGTAACTATTCAGCAGTTTATTATCCTGCTGAGATACTATGGCAATACTCTAAAATAATGTATCTTAATCCAGCCCATCAGAATGTGAAATTCTGTTGAACTGTCTTAAATGCATTACTTACGAGGACTGCTATAAACAGTTATGATTCTGGAAATAAGAGAAGGAGAAGCGTGTGAAATATAATCAGAAGAAGGGAAAAAAGAAAACATAGAGATATTTCTGTTTATCATGGTGATGGCTGTTTTTGCTGCTGTTCTGGGAGTTATGTCACTGGGAGAAAAGATGCAGCCGGTGAACCAGATCAGGAAGATATCTTCTGGCTGGTACTATTATGACAACGGAAAAAGAACAGAAGTTACTCTTCCGGATACAATACAGGCAGAGAAAGGGGAAGAACTGATATTATATAATGACGGGATTACTGATCTGGATGCCGGTAAGGTAGTTACAACCAGAGGTGCACAGTATGATCTGAAAATCTGGCTGGGTGACCGTCCCATCTATGAATATCAGGATACAACCTTTGTAAGGAATACGCAGATGAAATCAAAACTGGAATGTGTAGGGGAAATCCCTACAGACATGCAGAATGAGCCGCTGAAGCTGGTTTATTCAAATCCACATCACGGAAAGTATGTTTTGACTTCTGTTTATATTGGAACCGGAAGTGCAGTCATTGCTTTACATTTACAGAATTCAGGAATAGTTATAGGTATTGCTTTGTGTTTTCTTGTTTTGAGCGTTATTTCTCTGTTGATTACAGTTTATCTGAAATACCGTCAGATGCCGGATGCCAGATTTCGCGATGTAGCATTGTTCCTTATGATATGTGCAGTCTGGCTGATTACAGATTCTTCTGCGATCCAGACCTATAGCAGTCATCCGGATATGCTTTGTACGATTTCTTTTTATATGTTTATGTTACATTCGGTACCGATGCTGCATTTTGCCCAGAAAATAGGTGGACTGAAAAAGGAACGCATTCTGGATGCAGGAATTGCTGTGTTTTATCTGAATGCATTTATTCAGGGACTTCTGGCCTATTTCGGGGTATTCACGTTTGCAGATATGCTGTTTGTAACACATGTTCTGCTGATAACGTGGGTACTGATCGTAGCGGTACTGCTCTGGAAAGAATATAGAAAGAAGCCGGATCGAAGTGTGCAGATCATATTGATCGCTTATATGATATTATTGTTCAGTGGACTTTTGTCACTGTCATTGTACTGGCTGTTTGAAATATCCTATTATGGAGCAATATTTGAGTTTGGAATACTGGTATTTCTGGTTATGATCATTGCAGATACTGTGATCAGTCTTGTTGGAAAGGTCCGTTACCGGACAGAAATGCAGGCATATGAACGACTGATGAAAGAGGACTGGATGACCGGAATGCAGAGCAGGGAACCTTTTGAAAATCTGCTGGCGGAAATTCCGAAAACCATGAATGAGCATAAGGATATCCTGCTGGTCTTTATGGATATTGATTATCTGCGCAGGATCAATAATGACTTTGGCAGAGCGGCAGGAGATGAGGTTATTGTGGCGGCTGCCAGATGCATTGAGAATGTTTTTGGAGCAATCGGAAAATGTTATCGCACAGGAGGAGATGAGTTTGCGGTAGTTGTGTTTGATCCGGAGGAAGACAGGAATGCATTGTCTGAGAAACTGGATAAAGAAATAAGGCGTTATAACAGAAACAGCAGATATCGCATGTCTATTTCAAGAGGTTTCAGTTCAATTCGGGATGACAGGGGAAAGCTGAAGACAACCGGTGAATGGAAGTATGAGGCAGATACGAATATGTATCAGAATAAAATGAAAGAGAGAAAGACACATGAATTATAATATAAACTTTCAGGTAGCGGCAGTTATTATTACAGCGTTACTCTTATATCATTTTCTGACGCAGAAGAAACTGCATAATGCAAATGTGAAAACATTTACATACATACTTGTCCTGAGCGGTTTATATATTTTGTCTGACCTGTTGGGTACGCTGACAATTATGAATTACACAGCGGAAGATGAAGGAACTGTCATGGGTATTGTGACAGGAATCTATTTGCTTGATATTCTGATTCCTTATATTTTGTATTCATGTATTCCTGATTCGCGTGAAAATGAGAAAAAGAGCGGTGCATTATCTGTGATCTGTGCCGGGATTACGGTGGCTATGATGATAGCTGTACTTGGAAACCTTGGAAGCGGGGGGATTTTTCTGTTTTGACAGTAATGGCGTTTTTCAAAAAGGAACAGGGTACGTGTTTCTTTATCTCTATGCCCTGGTTTATATTGTTCTGATAATGCTGCGTATGATCAGAAGCAGAGAGGACTATACGCCGGAAAAGATGAGTATTGCAGGCGAATTTCTTGTGATCGAAGGCGTATGTATAGGAGTGGAACTGTACACAGGGTACATATTTCTGTCAGATTTTGGACTGGCACTTGGTCTCATATTTCTCTATCTTATGATGAACAATCCAGGTGATTATATAGACAGTACAACAGGAGCATTTGATAAAAGGTATTTTGATAACTGGATACAGGAGAAATTTACCAAAGGAATCGAGTTTCATGTGATTGCTGTAGAGCTGTTTATGCTGAAACAGATTAATAAGGTTTACGGAAGCAGTACAGGTGATCTGCTTCTGGTACAGATTGCAAGAGAACTGCAAAACATTACAGGTTCTGTACAGGTGTTCCGAACCACAGGAAACGGTTTTCTGATCATTACAGATTCATTGACAGAATATGAGAAAAACAGACAGGAGATTGAGAACTATTTCAAAGAACCTTTTGAAACTGACAGGGAAAAAATCACTTTTCCGGCAATCATCTGCGGGATTATCAACGGTGAAAAGATGGAGAAGGAAGATGTACTGCTGGCATATATCGAGTATCTGATATCTTTGGTAAAACGTGCAGATGAAACGGTAGTGATCCAGTCAGATGACAGGATTCTGGAGGGCTTCCGTTATGAAAAAGAGGTGGAGCATTTCCTGAAAACAGCAGTGGATAAAGACCTGTTTGAAGTGTACTATCAGCCGGTATTCTGGACAAAGGAAGATCGTTATATTACTCTCGAAGCTTTGAGCAGGCTGAAGCATCCCTGTATGGGAATGATTCCGCCGGATGTGTTTATCGGTATTGCAGAAAGGCAGGGGCTCATTGCACAGATTGGACTGCTTCAGTTCAGAAGGGTGTGCCGTTTTATTAAAGAGAATGAATATATGATGAAACAGATTAAGAATGTAAAGTTCAATCTGTCACCTTCCGAACTGCTAAAACCGGGACACAGTCAGCTTCTGATTAATATAGTGAAGGAGCATGAGCTTTCACCGAAATATTTTCAGTTTGAGATTACTGAGACAGTGGCAACTGAATATAGTGAAAGTTTCTGCAAAGCTGTGGAGGATTTTACGAATGCGGGAATCGGATTATGTCTGGATGATTTTGGTTCAGGGTATGCAAATCTGAATGCAGTATTGAGACTTCCGTTTGATGTGGTGAAAATGGACAGATCGTTGTTAACAGGGATTACCTGTGATAAACAGGCTGCTGTTTTTTTACCACAGTATTGTGACGGTTATGCAGAATATGGGTTATACAATTGTAGCAGAAGGAGCAGAAACAGAAGAAGAGGTGAGTCTGCTGAGAGAATGGGGCGTGGACATGGTCCAGGGATATTACTTCTCAAGACCACTTCCGGAGGCAGAGTTGCTGAGACTTTTCATGTTATAGGAAATTATTCCGTAATATACCTATAACATAAAAAGGTCCTCCGGACAGAATCGCACTGCGCCGGAGAGAAAGCAGGTGTTGTTCAATCAGATATAAATGATTGAACGACATCTGCTTTTTTGAATAATTTAAAAACAGAAATACAATACACTTATAAAGATGTTCTTGCATATTCTATGTGCTTCCTTTATAATGTAACGTATCATTGTTTTATCAAATTAAAGGGAAAGAGGATTAAAGAAATGTAAAAAAATTTGGGACAAATGGACCGAGATTGCTCTGGTAAAGAGAATCCTGGTTGGTCTGATTCTGGGTGCGATTCTGGGAATTGCTGTACCGCAGGCAACAGGAATCGCAATTCTGGGTGATGTCTTTGTAAGTGCATTAAAGGCAATCGCACCTTTGCTGGTATTCTTCCTGGTTATCAGTTCCCTGTGTAATGCAGGAAAATCTCATGGAGGAGTTATTAAGACAGTTATCATTCTCTATATGTTCAGTACAGTTCTGGCAGCAGTGATTGCAGTATTTGCGAGTATGGCATTTCCTGTAAAGATGACACTTGCAAATGCAGCAACAGATACAAGTGCACCACAGGGTATCGTTGAGGTATTAAATAACCTGCTTCTGAACGTAGTTGCCAACCCGGTATCTTCACTGGTAAATGCAAACTATGTAGGGATCCTGATGTGGGCTGTTCTTCTTGGGCTTGCTTTTCGTGCAGCTGATAAGATGACAAAGAAGGTTCTGGCTGATGTTGCAGATGGTATTTCCATGGTAGTAACCTGGATCATTAATCTTGCACCTTTTGGAATTTTTGGTCTGGTATTTAACACAGTATCTACAAACGGTCTGGATATTTTTACGACTTATGGAAAACTGTTGCTTCTTCTTGTAGGATGTATGCTGTTTATCTATTTTGTGACCAATCCGCTTCTGGTTTACTGGTGCATCCGTCAGAATCCATATCCGCTGATTTTCCAATGCCTGAAGAGAAGTGCGCTGACGGCTTTCTTTACAAGAAGTTCCGCAGCTAATATTCCGGTAAACATGAAAGTCTGTGAAGAGATGGGACTGGACAGAGATACTTATTCTGTAACCATTCCGCTTGGTGCAACTATTAATATGGATGGTGCGGCTATCACTATTACGGTTATGACAATGGCAACTGCATTTACTCTTGGTATTCATGTAGATATTCCGACAGCAATTATCCTGAGTCTTCTTGCAGCTCTGTCAGCATGTGGCGCTTCCGGTGTAGCAGGTGGATCACTTCTTCTGATCCCGATGGCATGCTCCCTGTTCGGAATCTCAGATGACATTTCCATGCAGGTTGTTGCAGTAGGATTTATCATCGGCGTAGTTCAGGATTCTGTAGAAACAGCTCTGAACTCTTCTTCAGACCTTCTGTTATCTGCTTCTGCAGAATTCAGACAGTGGAGACTGGAGGGGAAAGAGATTAAATTTAAATAAGATTGCAATGAGCGAAACGGTCGTCCGGTATGGATGGCCGTTCTTTTATGTCATAGGAAATTACTCTGTAATGTTCCTATAACATAAAAAAGCCCTTCGGGCAGGATCGCACTGCGACGGAGAGGAATTATGTCGCTGAAGCGACCCGCCGCAGGCGGAGAATCCTGCAAGCAGGATTCTTTCATATAAGGCACAACTATAAAAATGATTGCTACATATTCGGGAATTTCTATGCATACACTGTAAAAACAGCGTCTTCGGAGGCTTATCCGTGAAAGATTATATCGAGGAGCGGGCAGTGGAAATTGCGAATTATATTATTGAGACAAAGGCAACGGTGCGTCAGGCGGCGAAGAAATTCGGAATCAGTAAGAGCACTGTACATAAGGACTGCACTGACCGTCTCAGCCAGCTCAATCCGGGACTGGCATGTGAAGTGAGACAGGTTCTGGATGTGAACAAGCAGGAGCGGCATATCAGAGGCGGGCTCGCTACCAGAGAAAATATTTACATCAGCATTAGAGCGTGTTTAAAAAATCATTCCCACAAATTGTGACGTATATTTTGTGAAAAGCCTTTTTCAAACATGCTCTAAGGGCGTAAAAGAAGCTACTGTCGGATATGACAGTAGCTTTTTTAGGTATTTTTACTGCTGATTTTTGTTTTACATAGTATATAATGAAAAGCATATTGTTTGGGTTTGTAAAAAATTATTTGCTCCAGATTTCAAGCGTTTTTAACAATTTTTCTTTGATGAGTTAGACACGCAAATTTTTTATAAAAAACAGAACAAATGTTTGCAAGAAGCGATTAGATATGTTAGAATATAGTTAGAGAGTTAGAGATGAAACAGTATAAGATAAATTGGAGCAAGGCAGATAATTGTCTGACGGGGAGGAAAAGGGATGCAGGTTTTATCCAGCTATGGCGTAGAATTACGAAAACAGAATATTCCAATCCATCAGACCCTGGAAATCTACCGGTCTGCGGTCAGTTATCTGACAGAAATATATGGGCAGGTGTGGGAAGAACTGGAACAGATTTCCGATAGCAAGAGACGCTTCAATGCCGCGGAGCATCTGGTACATACCACGAAAAAAGAATTCTGCACGCTTTGATTTTGATCTTCGCTTCCCGAAGATGCCGTCCTACCTGAGACGAGCCGCAATCCAGCATGCATTGGGAAGTGTATCTTCTTACGAAACACGGATGGATCTGTGGAAAAAGTCAGGAGAAAAAAGCAGGGAAACCCAGACTGGCGTATGAGAATTATGCCATGCCTGTTTTTTATCGTGATGTAATGTACAGGGAAGGAGAAGAAGGAAAATGACGAAGCATACCTGAAACTGTATGATGGCCATGACTGG
>ENA-OQCV01000091-OQCV01000091.1-human-gut-metagenome-genome-assembly--contig:-NODE-91-length-25483-cov-3.469199_pt1 | contig 25483 bp, 33 predicted proteins | sample MGYA00242766_ERZ504592 | MGnify/ENA primary metagenome ERZ504592 (study PRJEB26092, sample SAMD00036315) | human gut metagenome | host: Homo sapiens | study: EMG produced TPA metagenomics assembly of...
CAACCCGCAAAACCCCAGTACGTGAAGCAGCCCAAACAAAACCGTCATCATCACGCACTACAGCAGTTACTTCACGCATGGAAATGCCTGACAAATTATTAATATTACAGAAAGCGTATTTACAACCGATTATTACTCAATATTTTATAGATAATAAGTCAGAAATATGGTTGTTATTTTTAATTGCACATTCTAAAAAGGTGAAGATTTAACGCTTTTATTGATTATTAACTCAAAAAGGACATCAACTTGGGTTGTTTCTTCTCTTTTCCTTGCTATTCGTTTCCGATATTCCACTTTTGTTTTGGTCTATCTCATATGTACTGCAAAGGTATTGATTTTTGTTTGATATTGCTCCTTGCTTGCTCCTTGTCGTAGATTAATTTTCACACAGGAATTTTTGTTCTCTTTCTATAGGGGCTTGAAACAATCCATTTATTGGAAACAATTAAAGACGGAGCTGGTTTGCCCAGTGCATTTTTAAGAAACAGGGCAATTATTTTATCTCCACAAAGGCTCTTGTTCCCAATTATGAGGAAAGCCTAATAAACGAGTTCTTACTGATGGGTATTTCGATAAAAGCTGCTTGAAATCTGCAACAAAAGTGTTGCCCATAGAAATGGAGTTAAGCCAATACACCACATAGCAGAGTTGCGGATAAAGTGTTTGTTCACGGAACGAGAAATCCGTAATCCATGTGTTTGGCATACGCATAGGCATCATTGGCTTGACAGGAAAGACCCGATTTGACAGTCTTGAATGATGGGCGCAGCAATTACGAAGTACGGGTCTGGGTACGGATTAAAAGGCTAAGTGATTATTTTCAGTCATTTAGCCTTTTTAATTATCTAATTTTTCCCCACAGCTGTCTATTTATATATTTTAGAAACATATTTTTCCGTAAAGTTATGTACCTTTGTCGGCAAATAAAGACTTGAGTTCAACTTATAAATGCAACTTTTTGGGTGCGGATAATAAGCAATAAAAACATTTATTTTTCAGAGAGGAAAGAGAGACAATGTCCCCCTTTCTCTCACTCTGAATGGATAAAGTTTGCTATCTTTGCTTTAATTGTCCGTCCAAAGAAAAAAAAGTTGCAGATGAGCAAACATATAACCGAGGAACAAAGGTATGCAATTTCTATGATGTTGCAAATACCGATGAGCAAAAAAGCAATAGCGGAAGCTATCGGAGTAGATAAAAGCACTGTTTACAGGGAGATAAAGCGCAATTGCGACGCCCGAAGTGGTAGCTATAGCATGGAGCTTGCCCAGCGAAAAGCAGACAGGCGCAAGCAGCAAAAACATCGCAAGGAAGTGCTTACACCGGCAATGAGAAAACGGATAATAAAGCTGTTGAAGAAAGGATTCAGCCCGGAGCAGATTGTCGGCAGGAGCCGCTTGGAGGGAATTGCGATGGTATCTCACGAAACGATATATCGCTGGATTTGGGAGGATAAGCGGCGGGGTGGCAAACTGCACAAATATCTTCGCAGACAAGGTCGCAGGTATGCCAAACGTGGTTCTAAAAATGCAGGGCGAGGATTTATCCCAGGCAGGGTGGATATTGATGAGCGTCCCGAGATAGTGGAACTGAAGGAGAGATTTGGTGATTTAGAGATAGATACAATTATTGGTAAGAACCACAAAGGTGCCATTCTTACCATTAACGACAGAGCAACAAGCAGGGTCTGGATACGCAAGTTGTCGGGAAAAGAAGCCATCCCGGTAGCTAAGATTGCAGTATGGGCACTGCGGAAAGTGAAAAACTTAATACACACAATTACGGCTGACAATGGAAAGGAGTTTGCAAAGCACGAGGAAATTGCGCAAAAATTGGAAATAAAATTCTATTTTTGCAAACCATACCACTCATGGGAACGTGGTGCCAATGAAAACACCAACGGGCTTATCAGGCAGTATATCCCAAAGGGTAAGGACTTTAGTGAAGTAACCAACAAACAGATTAAGTGGATTGAAAATAAACTCAATAATCGACCTCGTAAAAGACTTGGATACCTCACGCCAAACGAAAAATTTAAACAAATTATTAATCAGAATTCTGTTGCATTTGCAAGTTGAATTCAGCTTTCGCCTTTACTGTTCCCTGAACGCCCTTACCACAGGCTTGTGAAAGATGACAAACTGATGAGCGAACAAATGAACAATCCGGTGAACGATTGCAAGAAAGCAAAAGACTTATTGTTGGATGAAATAGCATGCTGGCATTCATTACCGAAAGAAAAGCGTATACTATTTGCATCGCTGCTGAAGGACAAGAAGGAATTTGAAGGATTTCTCAGTATGGTAAGTGCGGAGTATATCCATAAAGGAATACCTGAACTTATTAAAGAACTTTATGCCGGAAAGATTTGCCAACATGCCGATCTTCACATGCTCATCAACCAATATCCATGCGGATTGGCATACGCATTGGCTCTGATTGACACCACCGATTACCGCTCCATCACTCCCGGATGGGTACTTTATAATTATCCGGAAGTGGAATTTATCATAAAACTCCTGCGACACACTACTTGCAAAGAAGGCTGCGACTACTGCCATACGCAATTGGATGTGCTCCATAACCTAAAAACATTTTTCGGATATGAGCGCTTCCGAACATACGAAGGCGAGCCACTGCAAGAACGTGCTGCCCAAGCTGCGGTAAAAGGGAAATCGCTGCTGGCAATATTTCCTACCGGCGGTGGTAAATCACTTACCTTTCAACTGCCTGCACTCATGGCGGGACACTCCGTGCACGGGCTTACGGTTGTCATCTCCCCCTTACAGTCCTTGATGAAAGACCAGGTAGACAACCTTGCCGACAGAGGAATCACGGATGCCGTAACCATAAATGGGATGTTAGACCCTATCACAAGATCACTGTCCATACAAAGAGTACAAGACGGAGAAGCCTCGTTGTTGTATATCTCTCCCGAAATGCTCCGTTCAAAAACAATCGAAAAAACTATTGATGGCGCGCCACGTTGTAAGGTTTGTGATAGACGAAGCGCACTGCTTTTCTTCATGGGGGCAGGATTTCAGAGTTGACTATCTCTACATTGGCAAATTCATCCAAAATACCAGCAAAAGAAAAACTGCAAAACCCCGATTCCTGTATCCTGTTTCACGGCCACGGCAAAACAGAAAGTAATCCAAGACATCTGTGACTATTTCAAGCAGACTTTGGATTTGAACTTGGAATTATTCGCATCAACAGCCTCAAGAACAAATCTACACTATTCCGTCATACATGTAGAGAATGACAATGACAAATATTTAAAACTGAGAGAACTTGTAGCAGAAGCCGATTGTCCGACAATTGTTTACGTGTCACGCACCAAACGGACAAAGGAACTGGCTGCAAAACTGACTCGTGACGGTTACAAGGCACTCCCTTTCAATGGGAAAATGGAAGCCGATGAAAAAATTGCCAACCAAGATGCTTTTATGAACGATCAGGCACACATCATCGTGGCCACGTCTGCATTTGGTATGGGAGTCGATAAGAAAGATGTCGGTCTTGTAGTGCATTATGATATTTCCGATTCGCTGGAGAATTATGTACAGGAAGCTGGCAGGGCAGGTCGTGATCCTGGTCTTAGCGCACGTTGTTATGTGCTTTACAGTGACAATGATTTGGACAAGCATTTTATATTGCTAAACCAAACGAAACTCAGTATTAGTGAAATACAACAGGTATGGAAAGCCGTCAAAGACCTTACCAAACACCGTATGAAAGTCAACTGTTCTGCGTTGGAAATTGCCCGGCAAGCAGGATGGGATGATTCGGTATCTGACATTGAGACCCGTGTACGGACAGCATTAGCAGCTTTGGAACAAAGCGGATACTTGGTAAGAGGAAACAATGTACCTCATGTATATGCCACGGGAATAACGGTAAAGAATATGGACGAAGCAAGAGAACGCATAGCAGCATCACTACCTTTTTGGCAACGATGAAATAGAAAAGGCAGTCCGTATCATCAAGTCATTGATTTCTCAAAAACATATCGCCAAGGCTCAGGATTCGGAAGCAGAATCACGAATCGATTATCTGGCAGACATTTTGGGACTAAGCAAAAGAGATGTTATATCTGTAGTGGAGCGCATGCGACAGGAAGGTATATTGGCAGACAGTAAAGATATATCTGCCTATTTGCAGGATGCAGGTGATTCGGAACGAAAGTCACAAATTCTCCTCGAACGCTTTGCAAAACTTGAACAATACATCCTTAATCATATTCCCGACGGAACTTTACGAATATCATGCAAGCAACTGAATGAAAATGCCGTGAACGACGGAATCAGCACATCCAAAGAAAAAGATATCCGGACGCTGCTCTATTTCCTCACCATCAAGGGGTACACCCGTAAGAAAGAAGATGCGGTCCGCAATATGGAAATAAGTCGCCAGGCAGACTTGGAGTCTACTATGAGACGCTTTGAGAAGCGATTGGAGATAAGCCGTTTTGCCGTGGAATGGCTATATCAATCAGCTTCTTATGCAGAAAAGGAAAACATGCCCGGTAAAGCCATCCAGTTCTCCGTGGTAGAACTTCTGAACCGAATAAAGTCAAGCACTCAATCCCTTTTCAGCAGACTTGATGACATTCAATTAGAAGACGTGGAAGAAGCACTTCTGTATTTGTCGAAAATCGGTTCACTAAAACTTGAAGGCGGATTTTTGGTACTTTATAATGCCATGAATATCCAAAGAATAAAGGACAACAAGTCGAGATACAAGCAAGACGACTATCGGATGCTCAACGAATTCTACAAGTTGAAAATCCAGCAAGTGCATATTGTAGGCGAATATGCCAATCTGATGGTAAGAGATTATCATGCGGCCTTGCAATATGTTCAGGACTATTTCCAAATGGACTACAGAAAGTTTGTCATAAAATATTTCAAAGGAGACAGAGCAAACGAGATACAACGTAACTTGACACCACAGAAGTACAAACAATTGTTCGGACAATTATCCAAACGGCAAATGGATATTATTTCCGATAAGGGTTCACGTTGCATTGTAGTCGCAGCCGGCCCAGGTAGTGGAAAGACACGTGTATTGGTCCACAAACTGGCCTCACTTCTGCTACTTGAAGATGTGAAACACGAACAGCTCCTGATGCTAACCTTTTCAAGGGCAGCCGCTACGGAATTCAAACAAAAGCTCATGGAGTTGATAGGCAACGCCGCCCACTTTGTCGAAATAAAAACATTCCACTCCTATTGTTTTGACCTCCTGGGACGGATAGGAAATCTTGAAGAATCAAGAAATGTCGTTTCAAATGCAGCCGAGATGATATGTCAAGGAGAAGTAGAACCCAATAAGATTGGCAAGACGGTGTTAGTCATAGATGAGGCTCAGGATATGGGAGCTGAAGAGCATGCGCTTGTAAAGGCTTTAATGGCTAATAATGAGGAGATGCGTGTGATAGCAGTGGGAGACGATGACCAGAACATCTATGAATTCCGCGGTTCCGATTCCGGTTATATGTACCGACTGGCGCAAGAAAGCGGAAGCACGTTTGTCGAAATGACCGAAAATTACCGCAGTGCGCGCCAGCCGGTGGATTTTGCCAACGGATTCTTGAAAAATATACATAAAAGGATAAAAAGTACACCAATTATCTCCATGAGAAAAGAAAAGGGTTGGGTTGAAGTGATACGCTATCAATCGGAATATATGTATCAGCCGCTCGTCGAAAACTTGCTTCAACATAGGGATAAAGGAACTTCTTGTGTACTGACCCAAACAAATGAAGAGGCCGTTATCCTGATGGCTCTTTTGCGGAAACATGGCATAAACAGTAAACTGATACAATCAATGGACGACCTACGTTTTTGGAATATGGCCGAAATGAGATATTTCCTGAGGTATATAAACAAGCGGATAAAAAACACCGTTAATCACGGAAGAACTGTGGGAAGAAGCCAAGCATAACACCTTCTCTACTTATGACAGAAGTCTAAGCTTGATGTATGTGAAGCGGTGTGTGGAACTGTTTGAACAAACCAACAAAACAAAATATTTCAGTGACTTCAAGGAGTTTGTATTTGAGTCGTCAGTGGAAGACTTTTGCGACACATCAGGAGCCGACGTTGTGGTATCAACTATTCACAAGGCCAAAGGCAGAGAGTTTGACGATGTGTATATGCTCATATCCGACAATTATGTAAAGGATGCCCATCTGATGCGTCGATATTACGTAGGAATAACCCGTGCGAAAAACAGGCTGTTCATACATACAAACGGTGATTGTTTCAATCATTTGAGTGCAGACCGCTATCTTATAGATCAGCGACAATATGACATGCCTGAAGAAATTGTACTGCAACTCTCTCACAAAGATGTCAATTTGGGATTCTTCAAAGAACGGAAACAAGAGGTTTTAGCACTAAGAGGAGGAGATTCTTTAATTTACAATGATTTCTTCTTGTATAGTTCATCGACCGATAAACCTATAGCAAAATTATCATCAAGAATGCAGGGCACGTTATCTGAATGGGAACAAAGAGGTTACAAGGTGAAATCCGCATCTGTACGGTTTGTTGTGGCATGGAAGCCCAAAGATGCACCGAAAGATGAAACGGAAACGGCTGTTCTCTTAGCAGACTTGAGACTTTCTTTGTAAGTTAAAACACTTGAAATTATCATATTATCACTACCTTTGTGATAAGAATTAAATATTATACGAATAATGCAGATACATAACAATACATTGATAACAGAATGCTCAGCTTACGATTTCAAGGAAATGCTGGAACGTAAGAAAGTGAAGTCGTGGCTTAAATCCGTGTCGGCTTTTGCCAATACGGACGGTGGCAGTTTGTTTTATGGAGTGAATGATGACGGCGTAATTGTAGGGTTGGAGAATCCACAAGCCGATGCTGATTTTATCAGTGAAATGATAAAGGCACGACTTGACCCTGTGCCGGAAGTTCAACTTATTCCGATAGAACACGAAGGGCATAACCCTGCTTGAAGTGAAAGTAAAGACAGGAACGCTTACACCTTATTATTACTATCAGGATGGAACACGTACCGCATATATGCGAATTGGCAATGAAAGCGTGGAGTGTAATTCGCAACAACTTCTTTCATTGGTATTGAAAGGTACGCACATGACTTGGGATTCACTGCCTACCCAAGTGGATGCCAGCAAGCATTCTTTTGTTATCCTTGCCAATACCTTCCGTGAGCAAACCCATCAGGAATGGAATGACAAATATTTGGAATCATTTGGACTGGTAACTCCTGATGGCAAACTGACCAATGCCGGATTGCTGTTTGTGGATAATTGTACCGTATTCCAATCACGTATTTTCTGTACCCGTTGGACTGGACTCTATAAAGATGATGCCATCAGTTCCGTAGAGCATCGGGCTAACCTTGTATTGCTATTGAAATACGGCATGGACTTCATCAAGAACTATACCATGAGTGGTTGGGTGAAGATGCCGAACTATCGTCTAAACCTCCCCGACTATTCAGACCGTGCCATCTTCGAAGGATTGGTAAACCACCTTATCCATCGGGATTACACCGTGATGGGTGGTGAAGTACATATTGACATTTACGATGACCGAGTAGAACTAGTATCACCGGGCGCAATGCTTGACGGTACACAGATTCAAGACCGTGACATATACAAAGTGCCGTCCATGCGCCGCAACCCTGTCATTGCAGACATGTTCACACAGTTGGACTATATGGAGAAACGTGGCTCCGGTTTACGCAAAATGCGGGAGCTTACGGAAAAACTACCCAATTTCCTGCAAGGCAAAGAACCTCAATATCAAACGGAAGCGACTTCTTTCTACACCACTTTCTATAAATCTGAACTGGGGTGACAACGGAAGAATACCTGTTGAGGAAGTGGCTAACAGGGTAAACAGTACCTCGAAAAGTACCCTGGAAAACGAAGAAAGTTCGGTGGAAAAGTTCGGTGGAAACAGCAAAAGTTCGGTGAAAACCTTTGGTGATACGCAAGAAAGTTCGGAGAAAGGTTCGGAGATAATCCCAAAAGGTTCGGAGAAAAAGTTCGGAGATTCGAAAAACAAATCTAAAAGCATTGGGAAAACCGCACAAAAGATTATTGATTTCGTCATTTCCGACCCATCAATGTCTGCAGAAGCAATGGCCTATAAAATAGGAATAAGCTCCCGAGCCGTAGAAAAAGCATATTTCAAAGCTTCGTTCTATGGGGATTTTGTCTCGTGAAGGAGCAGACCATGGTGGCTATTGGCGCATTATTGTTAACCCTCAAACTGAGCAATAAAACTATGGAGACATCTTTCATACCATTCAGTGCAATAATTGCCGTTTTGATTATCGCCTTTTTTGTTTGCCTCTTTACCGCAAGTAAGCCACAAGATGCGATACAGGGTACTTTATGCAATAGCCATCATCATGCTATTAGCTGTAATCCCTATTAGTGAATATATGACTGGTGACACACAAAACTCAAGTAACAATTATCTGCTTGTCCTAATATTCGATATTGCAGTAGGATATTTCTGTATGTACATTGCTGCTTTGCTGAAATTCAACGTTCTTAAACGAAAGAATCAAGCATTAGAAAACGCCTTGACAGAAAAGCAACAAAAAAATTGTAGCAATCCTATTGGAGCATCAAAACGAAAAGCAACAAGCACTTCAGCAAAGAGAGCTTGAATGGTTGGCTGGAAAAATAAAGATGTTTACCGAAGAAGAACAGGAAGCTATTCTTGCCAGTGCTTGCGCATTTGCAGAACACGATTTGATAATCACTCCCTCAATAACCATTCAGTTAAAAGATACATGTAGTCAGCAAGCTCTTATGTACTTTGTTTGTTCCGCTTTTTTCAACATGGGTAAGAAGCGTAGTGATATTGTAAGTTTCTTATCGCAGATCTTTCCGCTTTACTTTCCTACAGGAGAAAGTGTATTGGCTAAAAAGATGCCGGGAGTTGAAAAGGTAAAGGAAATGAGAGAGAAGGAAAATAAATCTAAGTAAGGATATTCAGTAAATGTCCCTAAAAATAAAATGGTATATGAAGATGATAGACTCTAATCATCCCATATGCCATTTTTATTGTAAACGGTATAAGTCTGCATAAACATTTAGGGGGCAGGATGCTTACGATGATAACACCTAACATAATAAACACTTGCCTTGTTGAGTGTTCTGCCCTTTCAATGATGTCCTCTATTTGTTCTCTTGTCATAATCCAATGTTTTATCCCATGTGAATAAAATCATCTTGACTATAAGTTTTGTTGAAAGTAATCCATCTACCTCCTCTGTTACTGTGCATGAATATATGATATGGCATTATCACAAATAACCACACAAGTGTCAACAAGACCGTAACAATAGCCTTATTTATAATCTTTCCAACGGATCTGATATGTGCAATTTTTTTGCATTAGAATAATGTGTAAATGAATGGCGCTATTGCAGAATCCGCAAAGATTACGAATAGCCCAACTATCAACAGCAACAGAATGATTGGTGCAAGCCACCATTTCCGTTGTGAGTATATGTATATAAACAGTTCCTTTATTAAATCCATATCACTTCTTTATTAAATTATTACCTATTACCAAAGCATCCAAACCAGAGTTTAAGTAAGTCCTAATTGCATCTTCCGGAGTGCATACTATCGGTTCACCCATGACATTGAAACTTGTGTTCAGCAACATCGGGCATTCTGTTTTTTCATAGAATACTTCAAGCAATTTGTATAGCTTGTTATTATATTCTCTATGTAGAATCTGAGTTCTTGCACTCATATCTTCATGAGTGACTGCATCAAATCCCTTTTTCTTCATCGTGTAGGTGAACATCATGTGTTCGCTTTCCGTTCCGTGTAGTTCCATTATCTCATCTGCATACTTATCCAGTATTACAGGTGCAAACGGACGGAACTCTTCACGAAATTTAATCTTGGAGTTGACCTTGTCTTTCATCTCTGCATTCCTCGGATCTGCAAGAATACTTCTGTTACCCAAAGCTCGTGGTCCGAACTCCATTCTGCCTTGGTACCAACCAACGACTTTTCCTTCATGCAACAGTTCTGTTACTTCATCACACAACTCTGCATCTTTAAGATGCTTGTATATCAATCCATTCTGTTCAATTGCTGCCACTATACGATTATCATTATACTCAGGACCTATGAATGAAGTATCCTCAATCTTACCATTCATCAATAATGAGCAAACCAATGCTGCACCAATAGCACATCCAGAATCATCAGGAGCATAAGGCACATATATGTTGTCAAACAAGTGAGTCTTTAGTAATACACCATTGGCGGCACAATTCAAAGCGCAACCGCCCGAGATACATAAATTGGTCTTGCCCGCTACGTTCTTTGCAGTAACTGCCAACTTACAGAAAATCTCTTCCGTAATTGACTGTATTGCCAAAGCAAGGTTCTTGTGAGATGTGGTAATTTCTTCTCCAACATTTCGTTTACTGATACCAAATAACCTTTCCCACTTCTTGTCATTGACCATCTTATCGGAATACATGAAAGAGAAGTACTTTGTATTGAGCACAATACCTCCATCCTCGTGGATCTCTACAAGATTATCCTTAGTTATACTGACAAAGCGATTTGTTTCTTCCGAATCCTTGTTGCCGTATGGTGCTAATCCCATGACCTTGTATTCATCAGAGTTCACTTTGAATCCCAAGAAATACGTAAAGGCAGAATACAATAGCCCTATGGAGTTTGGATAAATTTGCTGTTGAATCAAAGTAATTTTATCGTTAGACACACTATAAATAGATGTCGTCGAATCCTCACCAACCGCATCCAATACCAGTATTGCAGCATCCTGATATGGTGATAGGAAATATGCGTTAGCAGCATGTGCAAGATGATGATCTACAAATCGAATGTCAGCCTTAACACGACTATAGACTTCTTTCAGCTCTTTCTTTATGGTCTTTCGCATATTCAGTCGTTCTTTGAGCCATATAGGAACAGACTTCAAAAAATCGATCATAACTTTTGGGAACATAAACAATACTATCCTTAATGATGCGTTCGAACTTCCTGAATGGTTTCTCGTAGAAAGTAATAACATCCACATCATCTAATGATATTCCTGCGTATTCCATACAAAACTGAATAGCCAAAATCGGGAACCTGTTATCATGTTTCTTCCTGCTGAAACGTTCCTCCAACGCTCCAGCTACGATTTGTCCGTTCACTATTAGTGCAGCAGACGAATCATGATAATATGCAGTTATTCCCAATACGACCATCAGAACTTCATATAAAAGAAATTTATACTTGGATTATTTGCCAATAAGATGTCAAGCACAAAAATTATACTTGTTATTGGAACTTCTTTCAAAATATAGCGATTCGAATCCTTGTGTCTGAATATGATATCCTTGGTAGAACTTCTGTCAGCAAACCATAATGCACACAAAGAAACAAATACTCCAACCACAATAGAATTGTCTATAGGTTGATATTCCGTAACCTTTATAAGACGAAACACAAAATCTTCAATTCCATTAACATCAAACAGTTGCCATAAAAGGATGCAAACCAGAAAGACGAAAAAAACCCATAGTATCTATTGCCCTTGATATTAAGGTTTCGTTCCATTATTAAGAGTATCGCATGAGTTATTCCCCACACGATAAACGGGATAGACAAGTCATGCCATATTGCACTAACAACCAAAAACCAATCAAAATATTTAATCTCCATTGCCTTGCTGATATTCTGTTGCCACCTAAAGGGATATAAATGTAATCTCTCAACCAAGTTCCTAATGTGACATTCCATTTCTTCCAGAAATCTCGAAATGTCCTGCTACAATATGGTGAATCAAAGTTCTCAGGAAGATCTATACCTAACAATTTACCAAATGCAATGGCAAAAATAGAATACGCATAGAAATCAAAGAAGAAAGCCACTCCATAACATAAAATGCTACATACCTCATTCAATCCATCATAGTCATCATTGCATAGGATATATAATCTGTCTGCAATGACAAATTTATAGAAACACGCAAATGATGCACATCTTGATTGGTAAGATAAGTTCTTCAATGTATGGTTTCCTTTTCCCTCTCAGTTGCCTAACAAAATCATCGACTCTATCAATCGGGCCTGCAAATATCTTTGGAAAGAAGAATAGGTAACAGAGAATTTCCAAAGCTGTGTAATCCTTGTAATCACGATATTGGTTTATAATCAAAGATATTGCAGAAAATGCAAATACAGAATAACCTAAAGGAAGGATCAATCCCAATGGACTTTTCAATGTAAAGAATGCCGAAACGAGAATAGCGATGTCAGTAATTACCACAACTTTACTCAGGCTCCTTTCTATGAATTTGGAAGATAACACGATGATAACAGACATAACAAGGAACATCAAGACATACATCTTGACGAAGCAAGTCAATACACCTACACTTGACAACCATATTAATGTCTGATATAGTTTTGTCACTTTTTTTAGCTTTATATGGTAGATGCCATCATTGATGCCGAAGACACCTGCAAACCATAATTCATCATCAGAAATGCCAAAAGCAGGATCCCACTCATCACCAAGAGTATGTGTTATCTGTCGGCTTTGCTTCTGTTCCATGTCATAGATAAACAAATCCCAATTTGTATCCTTGTTTCCTGCATAAGCAATGTACTTCCCGGAAGGTGATACCGCAATATCCCAAATATCGTATGGATGCTTTAATACAACGCAATTTTTTGCCAGTTGCTACGTCATAGCTTTTAATTACAAAGTGGCTATCTTGTGTTTCTTTCTGAATATAATAGATGTGTCGATCGTCATTCGAGAATACTGGTCGCCAACACTCTACACCATCTTCAAATTGCGTTTGTCTACCTGTTGCGATATCATAAAGTACAATGCAGGGAGTCGTGTGATCCATTGTCCAGGAAGGAAAAGCTATCTTTGTTGCCGATTTATTGACACATGGAATAGCTCCCTTTGCTGGTTTCTTGTTAATGGCAACTTGATGTCCTTTAAAAAAAGTCATAGGAATAACATCTGTATTCAAAGACTCTTGTTTGCCCTCTGTAAACACAAGGTATCTACCATCATTTGAAATCATAGGATGTACCAGTTCGCTAACACCTCTCCACAATTCCTCACGATTACCATTGTTCACATTCAATCTATTTATAGTATAATAGTGCTCTGTTTGAGACTGATACACCATAGTACCATCGGCATGAATCGTTGGATAACGCTCATGATAATTACCCTCACTCAAATAGTCATATCCACCACTTATCGAGCTTAACTTTTTGACAATCCTCTCTGCTATAAGCTGGTGTCCAACTACATTCATGTGCTCATCATGTGTAAAGAATGGAAATGAGTTGGATTGCCTGAACTCCGTTGTCAAATCATAAAGCTCCACTCCAAGAGCATTCGCTACCGATTGGCATAATTTGTTTGGAATAGAAAGGTCAATTTCTTCTTTGCTTATATTGTACTCATCCAAAACCTCCTTCAACAATTCTGGCGAAATCTGTTCTTTTGAAGGGATAAAGATAAGTACCAACTTACCACCGATAGATTCAACTTCCTTTTTTGAATTCTGAGATACTTTCCTTGAATGCCTTCTTGTCGGCTTCCTTGTAATCAGACGTTTGTTTAAAGAAGATATTGTTGTCAATATTATCTTCCTTGTTAGGAAAGAATGGTTCCGTCCATCTGCCTAATGGCAACTCATCACTATTGGCTATGTTATACTCGAAGTAGCGATATAGCGCCGACCACTCCATGATGTAATCCTGTAAGGATGGCTGATGTTCTCTGATATTCATAAAGTCGTTAAAAGCTCCTATCTGAAGGAACACAACTTTGGGAGACAACTTTTTGCCCTTGTCTTTGAAATAATTCAACTCATCATAAAGACCAGCACCACTTATACCTGCATTAACTATGACTTTATCGGGAAAGTCTTTATAAATCAAAGAGCTGAACAACTGATTGTATTCTACCTGAGCACCTTGTGTATATGAATCTCCGATAAATTAGCCAATCACATTTTTCAATTTTCTGCTCCTGTGAGGATAAATCATCAACCCTATATCCTTGGCAATTTGTCTTGTATCGTGTTACAAATTCAGGATCATTGAACTGTTGGTCGAGATAAGGTTTATTGAAATAGTATTTCCCATGCAGTTCATACAGGTTCGGTATCTCTTTATATGCATACACCATCGTGAAAATCACCTCTGCATGAAAGAGTATGCTCGCAATAGTTACAAGGTTGAATGCCCAAACTTTCAACCTCAAACTACGAACTCTCGAAATGACTAAACCGATACTCACGATAGTTATAGACAATAAAAAAGCAATGACCATACTCTGGTAGTATTGCCATAAAACCATTGGATTCCACAATAGCAGTAGCACCAATAGTAGGTTCATTACTTTCAGTCGCTTTCGAGTCATTCTACATTAAAGATGAAATCTGTGACTTAATCTGATTCTCAAATGCAGTTTTCTCAATGCTTTCCAGTTTCGAAGTGGTTTTCAATACTTTTAAGTTAGAGACGTTGGGCCATGCCATAATGTCCAACAGAAGATCTAATGTTGAGAGATGCAATGTGGCAAACCTATTTCTGTTAAATTCCAACCAGCAGATACCATCTGCCTTTCTCGCTGTATATAGAGCTATTCTACAGGTTTGTATGTTCGGAGTGATATTGAACACATTACATGCTATATAATACATGAGCGACAAACAGGTGTAGGCATAATCCCGTTGAACATCACCTTGTTGCCTTTGCGCGAACAGATAGCTTGCCCGTTGTCTTCAAAGTTGCTTTTTCATTGGCATCTTCAACAAAGGATCTTCAGTCAGTTCTATGCTTACGTCAATACTCTTAGCTGCCTGATTGTATTTGTACTCCAACTCTATAATAAAAGGCACCATCAATGTATTAGAGAATGAGTGAAAAGCATCATCAACTATATGACTCTCGCCATCAATGATTTCTTGTTGCGCTCTTACACTCGCATCATATGCCCTTTTGAAAGAAGCATTGGCTCTATCTGCTTGAGCTTTTTCAATGAGATTGAACAACTTCTGAATCTCATCCCATGCGTCCATACGTTGTTTCTTCACGCTCTCTAAGTTTGCCTTCACAAACTCAGATTCACTAACAGAAGAACTTTGGGGATTGTGAGCCAAATTTCTTGCTTCACTCATAACAAGCTCTTTTGTTTCGTTGTCCGTAGGTTTCTTTATATCCAATGTCTTCCACTGGTATACGCCTTGTGGTTTTACATTCTGCTGAACAGAATACGATGAAGCCAAACGTAATTTGCTCTTCTTTTGTATTGCAGTATAAGCATCCTGTGTATCCTCATACATCTTGAGCATAATGTTAGTCATTTTCTGCTCTGTAGCCTTATGGGTAGAGCTTCGTTTTGCTGTTGACTCGCCTATATCGCCATAGACTGTAAAAAGGTATTCACCATCAGGAGTCAAACGCAAGGTCGCTCTTCCCGACTTGTAAGAACTTAATACAGTGTACGTTTCTGAAAGCAAAACGATTGGCTTTGGCGGTTTTGAATATATTCTGATTTTTCCCATTATTGTATCGCTTTTAATCCTTCGTATGGTTTTATTGATGTTGCGAACAAGCCACAACACATTTCTTTCTTTTTACATTCTTGGCAGATGTCAGGATAGTCGTTCTTCCAATCTGATATGCTCTTTTGGGCAAAATCATGAAAGCTATCGGGCAAGAGGCACAACGGTATGTTATATATACACACATTGTAGCGCCATTCATCCAGAAATTTTACTACATTCAATAGATGTGCAATATAATCCTTCGGCTCAACCCAAATATTTTTAGAATTCTTGATGGCATATCCTGTATATTCCATACCCATGAATGCTATCCATGCAACAAAGGGTAGATTCTTGTGGATAAATTCTGCCATAGGCAATAACCTTCTGTAGTTAAGCTTATTCATTACTATTCTCAGTTCAATACACGCTCCTACAGATGCCAAATTGTACAGTCCTATTATGGTTTCCTCAAAAGCACCCTTTGCTCCTGCAATTATATCATGATCCTTGTAAAAATCGGAATGTAAAGGTATGCCGAAGATGATACGTCCTTCACCAGCTTCCACTAAAGCAGATGTGTAATCTGCATCTTTGAAATTGCGACCATTGCTAAGAATGTGAATATCAGTGTCAGGAAGTTGCTCACGAATATACTTTATGAGAGAGATTAGCTTTTCGCCTAATAAAGTTGGCTCACCTCCTGTAATACCTATTATGGGTAAATCCTTGGGAGCGTTTTGTATGCGTAACAGGTTTTCTTCGTACAACCAATCAATGTCATCAACATTTATCGGTGGTTGACAGCACATCAGACAATGATTGTTACACTGTTCCGTACAGAACAAAGTATTGTCGTTAGATAATATGTCTAATGGTCTTTGTTTCATACCAACCAACTTTTGAATATCGGCATCACCTCATCATGACGCGTTACTATTAATTCTATAATGTACTCGATGATGGCTTTGTTCTTCCTGCATAACCATGAGTTTGGTCTGTAACCATACGTATCACCTTGGGTGGAATAGTTACGTACTGGATCAGCACCACAATACACTCGTATCGGACAATCAGAGCAACCTGCTATCGTCTCGTTACACCATATCTTTCCCAATTCTCTTGCCTTCTGACCATAGACAATATCTTCATATTTGTCATCCACACTTCCCAAGCGGAAAGTGTAGTCATTGAATTCTGCCAGCATACGTGACTCATCTGATGCATATACATAGCCATCATAATTATATACAAGGACAGAATTTATGATGCCTGCTGGTGATTGCAAGTCAACAAAACCTGTACAGAAAGGTGTTAGCATCTTTCGGAGAATGATAGCAGCAAACTCCTCAATGAAAAACTTTCCGTTAAGGTTAAGCTCTATAATGTGATTAAGGGCTTTCTTGTAGAAATCAATGAACTTGTCTGTATATACGTCCCAATCGGAATTGTCTCTTGCAAGTCCGTAAGGATTTAATGCTCTTAGGAAGATGCTGTTGAAGCCTAATCGGTAATATTCATCAACTATCTCAATAGGGTGAAAAACACCTTCTTCCGATGCAGTCATCAAAGCAGAGACTTGGTCATACCCTAATAATTCTCTTGCCTTTGTTATACCGGCAACAACTTTCTCATAACTATCATTCTTGCCTCTGTTTCTATTATGTAGCCATTCAGGACCATCAAGAGATGTAGAAATCAGCACATGGTAAGTTTGGCAAATATCCATTATCTCCTCTGTCAGATTTATGCTATTCGTACAGAGAACGTAATCTATCTTCCTTTTCTCAGTCTTGTTTGTTTCTTCTGCGCGTTCTATGCCATATCTAATCAGCTTGGGTTCCAATGTAGGTTCTCCACCTTGAAACTCCATTGTAAGAAATGGAGAGCGAGACTTAAACATCAACTCCACAGCTTTGCCCATTGTATGAAAGCTCATAGAACAATGCTTGCTTACCTCATCTTGACTTGATGCTTGACAATACACACAATTCTGATTGCAACGAAGGGTTAAAACGAATATATGGAGTGAGGTAAAGTTGTCCAGAAAACCTTTCTTCTCTCTAAGTCTGGTGGCATAGACATTCATCAATGGGGAGAAATAATTGTTTGTTACAAAGAAATTGGCATAAAGGCTTTTGAACAACTCTTCCTCAATAATTTCCTGGTTCACTAAACGGCATGCGGTACCAGTTGGAACGACAATCATGTCTCCTAATTCATTTACCAGAACCTCTTTATTCTTGATCCTGATAAAGTTAAATGGAAGTATGTGATATTTATTAATCGAAATCATTTTCGTCTAAATTGTCAAATTCGCCAAATGCCTTTGCATATAAAATTGTTTTAATGTCCTTGGTCTCTATATTGATGATTTCCCTTAACTTAAAGTCATTCATTTTATCCCAAAAATTCGTTGACATCAAAATCATCGTCTGTTTTATGAATTATTGTAAGAATCTCGTAATTGTTGACAAAGGTTCTTGCTATACTAAATTTTTCAGACAATAAATATACAACCTTGGATATGCAAGAGTCCGAATATATATTTCTATCTATTTTTATTTCCATAGGTTATAGAATTTTGGAAAGAACTTCACTGGTGCATACTCCATCTACAGTCATACCATACTTTGCCTGTATATTCCTTATGCATTGCTCCATTCTAAAATCAAAGCATGTCATACCTTTGATTTTAGTCACGTATTGTTTGTCGTATAGACCTTTAGAGTCCAAAATCGCAGCTAACATATCTATGTCAGCTCCATACATTCCTTTTAAGATAGTCCTGTCTCCCAACACCATTTCTATAGGTGACCTAAATGAAGTACATCTGCTTCTTCTCCCTGAATAATGTGAACGGTGAGAATAATGAGAACGATGGCCAGCGATCAAAGTAAACTTACCATTTCCATTTAATTTTATGACGTTTTTTATAATAGATTTCTTCTTACTCGTAACTGTTTGTTCATCATCATTATTTCCTACAGTATACATATAGTCGTTTGTATCTTCTACATCATTTCCCGATATGGAAAATACAGATGCAACTAATAAAGACTTTATCATATTTGATGCTATTTTATTCATGTTATTGTGCCTTTGTTTTTAACGCTTTGATAGTTGCCTCATTAGCTCTTCCTGTAACACTAAGGTTGTTGTATGCTTGGAAGAAACGAACTGCTGTTGCAATATCCTTAGTAAACTCTGTTCTACCATCATTTGTCATAACAATCTTCTTCGGATCAGGAGCGAATCCAGCCTTGGTCAACAAGTTCACAAGTTCTGTCACATCAGTACCCTTATCGGTTGATGATTCTGAATACGATAACTCACGAGTACCAAGGATAACGGTTGTCTTGTTATTATTCCATGACTTCAACTTGTTAATGGTCGTTTGGTCTGCAATACCAGTCTGAGGTAAACCTGCATCCTTTTGAAAGTGCTTGACAGCGGATGCTATGGTAGCATCATAGAGACAATAGCCATCCTTTTCCTTTATCCAAGAGCGGTTGATGTATAAAGCTGTTGCAAGGTAGCCTGTAAGTGAGGTTACGTCACTTCCATGGATACCTGTCTTTAATGTTCTATCACCGATTGAATAATCACCTGCAGTCTTTGGCTTAGGTTTGCTGTAAGAATACGAACTGCTACGAGAACTTGATGAGTAATGACTTGAACCACCTCCGTATGATGAATAATGAGAGTAGTGTGACCTGTGACCAGATCCACCACCGCCACCACCTGAACGATGTGACATGTGCGAACGATGGCTTGCAATGTATTTCACCTCACCATTCTTATCGAGTTTTGCTACATTCTTGAATACCTTTCCCCATGAGCGTTTAGTCTCACCGAAGAAATCATCATTATTGCCAAGGTCAGGCATAAAAGTGGCGGTTTCTTCTGCTTGAGCATGAGTTGGCAATAATGCCGCAGCAGCAGAAAGCAACAATGCCTTTATTTTGTTTTTTCGCTGAATTCTTCATTTTTGCTTTCGTCTTAATAAGGTTCAACCAATAGTTGTCGGGAGATACAGCCAAAAGTTGATCAAGGTATTTCTTACCGTCCTCCGTTAGATGACCTCCGTTGAACGAAATTATTTCTGCCAGTTGGTCAACTTCTTCTGCTACTGTATTTTGCAGATCTATTTTGGTCTTTTCAATCCAGTCGCTCTTATTCTGATTTGCAGCCAAGTATTCCGTTGGAATAGAATTCATAAGGGCAAGTATCTGTCCGTATTGCTTTCCATCTATCAAAAAAGGTTACTTGGTCTTGCATCTTTGCGAAACAAACATCTGCCTGTGACAATGCTTCATCCTTATAAGATGATGTTCTGAAACTTCCGTCATACTGGTTGGAAGCTTGTATAAAACCTGCAATGGCTTTTCCGTAATTTCCATTGGCAAGATAACCGTCTGCTGCTTTCATCCTTTGCTCATAAGCGTTGATTTCGTCAGTAGATACTGCATAAGTTCCGCCATAATAGCCAACTCCGCAGAATATGGCTGCTGGCATTGCTATCTTCAACAGCATCTGACGAAGGCGACTACTATCAGAAACAACGTATGGTGACAAGATTCTGTTCTTTCTATTTTGCACCAATCATCATACTTAACACCCATTTCACCATATAGACCTTTTATCTCTGATTCCAATTTTTCGATGTCAGACAGTTTATCAGAAGCATAGTGTCCAGACTTGCTGATGTAGGAAGCTGATGGCTTGACAAGTGCGGTATTCAATAGGTTGGTGAAATCTATCTTCTTTGCATCCAATACTTCTTTGACAGAGTTTACCTTCCTTTGTCTATGACTGTTCAAAGTCTTTTCCTTCAGATTCTTGCACCAGTTGTTATCGTTGATACCCAATTGATTGCTGATGACATGAATCTTACCTTCTATCAAATACAGCTGATTCTCTGCTGACGCTGGATAATAAGCAACTGCATCCCAAATAATATCTTTTGGAAGTACAAGAAGGGACTTCAATGCCTCATCATATTCTTTCTTCAACTCTGCTAACATTCTTGGAAGTTTATCCAGTATGTTATCCGACTCGTTTATGTATGGATCAAAGCTATTACTTGAAGGTTCCTTGACGGCTGTCTTTAGTCCTAAGCCGTAGCATATAGAGTCGAACACATAATTGACAACGTCTTTCTTGAACTTTGATTTTTTACTGTAATCTTGCTTAATCATTTCTATTTCTGCAAGATAATTTTTGCCAGACTCGTTGAAGGTTATTGTAAATGCGTTGCCCATAACCAGTGGTCAGTACATCTTTCAGAACAACCTTAGTGGCAGGATATTCATCGTAGGCTGAATAGTCAGCAAGGATATTAGCCAACTGAACGGTTCGGATGGGTTCTGTACCATTCGTTTGGATAATATCCTTTATGCCTGTATGTAATTGGTATTTCTTATTCATGTCATATATCGAATTTATACATCGGATGACTCAAAACTCTCAAACGTTTTCTTATTTGTTCAGCAGTCAGAGTTTGGCGCTTTTCCTCCTCCTTATACTCATATAATCCTATTTCGTCATCATAATCTGCATGAGACGATGTTGATGGGAGTTCACTTGTGAATCGGTTATACTTGGTAGCTAGTTCTCGTTTGGAAATAAACAGTCGTTCAATATCTGTCTGAGCATACTGGGCCTCTATCAATTCCTTCTTTGTATAAAATTTAAGAGGAGAGTATTTCGACATCTTAGCTTTTGCAACCAGAATTTTCTCATTAACAGCAGCTATCTGTTTCTCCACGTTGCTTCTTTGCCATAGTATGAGCTTAGGTAGAATGAATTCTAATTCCTTTTCGTCATATAGGCAAGCTACAGACATATCGTCCTGACTTCCAATCTTGCTTAACTGCGGAAGCGTATCTTCTATTTCTTTCTGTGCATCATTGTTTGACGTGTTAGCAATGAGCTTCAATATCTGAATATAGAAGTTCGCCTGATTGTATGACTCTCCGAAAGAGTCGTCCAATCCATCAGAAGCAAGGAAAACAGCTACGGGATAATCTCCATTGCCTTGATAGCAATAGCGGAATTCAGATAGCGCATCTGTATCACAAATGGATGTTGTCTTATTCAGAAAACATCGTTCATCCCAAGGGATAGGTTCTTTCCAATTACCATCTCCATCAAAAGAGAAACACTTCCCATCTCCGAGATGGAAAGCAAATCCAGTACATTGGTGTTCTGACATAACACATCAATGTACAGCCATATGTCTTGTCTATGGAGTGAAGATCTTGTGGGTCAGTAATCAACTTAAGTTCTTCATCGGTAAATGGATTTTCTTTTGCATGTTGTTCTACCATAGTTCTCCATCCGAATATGATTGACTTAAACAGCTGGTTCAGTTGATCATCCACTTTACTGTTCTTTCGTAGATTCTCTTCTTTGCGCTCGGTAGTCAACGCCGATACTGCTGTAAATGGTTTTCCCTCAAATATGCTGGAATCTATATTTTCAACAAATCCCATTACTTTCTTGAAAGTACATTCAACTATTGTCTTTGAACCGACATCACTTCTGAAATACCTGCTGCCACCATGTCCATCACTCAAGACAGCCACTGCAATACCATTGTCAGTACTACACATTGCATAGTCCTGACATACTTTACCTGTTGCTTTATGGCTTTCTCCTTGACAAAAATGAACTAATTTTCTCCATCAAAGAAACCTTGGTTTAATCCCAATCGTCGTAATTATCAGTAGAATTCGCAGGAGTAGCCTCTGACTGAGCTCCGTCAATATCCTTGGTTGCTTCGGTTACATCCTTGATAACCTGTTCCTGCTTTGTGGTATCGCCAGTAGTACTGCTCTTGCTACCAATCTGAGAAGAGGTAACGGCTACAACTCGAATGATTTGCTTTAAGGCATCAATATTGTGAACTGTAAATACTGCCTCATTCGTTCCAGTGAACTGAGTGAGAACATCCTTGTCTGCATCATCACCAATGGCGATAGCTATCTTGATCGCATTCTTGAACCAGTTGTTTGCCTTCAGTTTTGACAAACCTCCATAGAAATCGTCTGTAGGACCACCATCAGAAAGGAGAATAATTGCAGGAGCAAAACTTCCGCTTGGAGTCTGCATAAACCCATTGCGAGAGAGTTTTGTGTTGAGCTCCTGACAAGCAGCACCAAGTGAAGTTAGACCACTTGCACTTACATCCTGCCATACAAACTCTGATGCAAGCTTTGGCTCGTCATAAAGCCAGTTACAGCCACTTGAAAACCTCAAGAGCTGCTACCTTGATTTCGGCATCTGGATTGGATGCAGAGATCTCATCAAGCATAGGAAGTACGTTCTCAACAGCATCATTAACGGCACCAATCTTGTTACCTGTCATACTACCTGATGTGTCGATTACAAAGAAAAGTGTCATTGTTCTGCGTGGGAACACTTACCACGTCATCTAAAACGTCCCATTGTTTAAAAAGTTAAATATTTGTTATTTCTCCTCGATAAGGAATCTCACGGATTTTAAATCATTATTTTCCAATCCTTCTTTTACAGGCATAATACCTTGCGATTCTACGGTCTTTACCTTGCCACTTGGCGTTTCGACCGTCCATTTGTCTGATGAGATATTCCTAATTATCAATACGCCATTGACATCTTTTGAAACAATTGCATCTGGCGTATTATCGTTATCAATAAAGATTTCGGTCTTATCTGTGAGAGGCAATGATCTGTTATTGATAAACAGACGCTTGGAAATGTCAATGTTGCATCCTCGGTTGATACACTTGCCAACGGCTCCATTGGTTTCAACAAAGGTCTCTTCTTTACAGGTAGGACAGATGACCAATTGATCACGAACCCGTGAAATGATCTTCTCCCAATTCTGTTCAATCATTCGTTTCTCTGGATTATGTAGATAATCCTGACTGAACTCACGTTCGAAAGTTTCACGAAGGATAGATGGGAATACAAACCAACGTTTGATGACATTCTGATGGATTCCTCTCACAGGACGATTAGTATTATTTGTCGGATCATAAATAAAGATGGCTTCACTTCCATAGAACTTACGCTCATAGCTTTCCGTCATACAAGGACATGCAATGACTCGTTCTCCTTCAAATGGGTGGTTAGCGTAGAAGAGCATAAACAGAATGACAGAAAGCGAGAATCTGTCGCTTCTCTTGTCTGGAATTCCACCAGCAACAATCTCAGGGGCCATATAACGAGCCTTACCCATAATGCCAGATTTCTCGCCCTGAGGCATTACGTTGTCATTATCACAGATTAGCACATCGCCATTGGTTGGGTCTATGAAGAAGTTGCCATCGTTTAGGTCTTGATAACTGTAACCACAACGATGAAGCATCATGAATCCGTCACAAATCTTCATAGCTGCAGCCAACATTGCTGTAAAAGACTTGAAACAAACCTTGGCGAGCAAGTAATTGCCGAACTCATAGTAATTCTTTGGTCTCAGTTGCATAACATAACCAAAGCTACCAAGTTGACGGTTTGTCAAATGCTCTGGCCATAGGAATGCATCAGAAGGAGCACCATTCATGATGTTCTTTTCGAGATTTCTGTAAAACTTCTCGTCTGGTGCAATCAGATACCATTTTAGAACCTTTTGTTCGCCATTCAAATCTACGAGATAGACAACACCTTGTCCCCCTCTACCTAATTCCTTGATGATGGTTACACAACCTCCATTCGTGAGAGAGATTCTTGTTCCTTTTGTCAAATCTGCCATCATATTTCAATTTTAATAATCTCCACCTTTTAAGTCAACCTGTTCTACTGATACCACATTTCCACTCGTTCCACAATTGGGGCATGTAACATGTTCCTGTCCATGGTAGCAGAAGAACTTGTTGCATGATGAGCAAACGATATGTCGTTTTTCACCACAATAAGGGCATCCTGGATATTCTGTATCCAAAATTATATTGCCCTTGACTTTAGTTCTGCCATAGCCTTCTCGTTGTGCTTTCTCTTTGTCAATCTTGAAAGCCCACACGAACTTGTATTGACCGGAACAAATCTTATCGACTGTTATACCGAAAGGTTGTTTTGTTCGTTCACAGGCTGCCATTACAGCAAAAGCTTCATTGCTTAATGTTGTCATAATCTGCTATAAGTTATACTTTTTTAGAGGTAAAAGTAATTACTTTTCCTCAAAGCAACAAGATTTATACGTATTTTCCATTAAAAATTTTGGTACTGATACACATATCTACACTGGAAAATCATAGAAAGGCTGGAGTCGGGAAATCCTCGAACCAAAGATAATATTCTTTGTTTGTATTATAGAAGTTATTATATTTGCGCTGTTTTACAGAAAGGAATGACATTATGGCATAAAATTAGCCCTGACAAAGCAGTAACTCTGTCAGGGCGTCATCCTAAAAAAGCAGTTAGTTTAATCGTAAAGAAAACGAACGTTGCGTGTAATATATGCACTTAAGCCTGCACCACTCTTTGCAAGACGTTTCATTTCTTCCACGTTTTCCCTTCCTGCTTTGTTGTAGCTATAAGAATATGGTTTGCCGCCTTTAAACCACACGGTTATACGTGTAGCCTCAATCTCATAGCCAACGACTGGAGAGTTACCTCTCAAATTAGCATAAGGACTCATAAATACCTCCTTTCTGTCTTTAGTGGCAACATGTTTCAGGTTGCCGTTATACACTTGAATAAATCCCATTCCTACTCCCAATAGGTTTGGGATTTATTCGCTAAAATCAAATGTTACATTCCCTGGATTGGCTGATGCAATATTTTTGCAATCATATCCAGATAATCCACCTGCGTTTTTGATGGTTAGCTTTGCCTTTGTTGCTACTCCGTTTTCAGCAATATTCTTTAAATCATACGCTGAAAAATCTTTTGCACTAACGACA
>ENA-OQCV01000092-OQCV01000092.1-human-gut-metagenome-genome-assembly--contig:-NODE-92-length-25326-cov-3.548554_pt1 | contig 25326 bp, 31 predicted proteins | sample MGYA00242766_ERZ504592 | MGnify/ENA primary metagenome ERZ504592 (study PRJEB26092, sample SAMD00036315) | human gut metagenome | host: Homo sapiens | study: EMG produced TPA metagenomics assembly of...
GCAACGTGCTGGTAAGCATGGCGGGCGACGGTGCCCTGCTGGTGGACGAAAATGGCGAGGTGCACCGCATCGGCTGCCCCAAGGGCAAGTCGTAAACAGCGTGGGCGCAGGCGACAGCATGGTGGCCGGCTTTGTGGCTGGCTGGATGCAGACCCGGAGCTATTCCTTTGCACTGCGTCTGGGCACAGCCTGCGGCAGTGCAACGGCGTTCAGCCTTGGCCTTGCCACCAAAGAAAAAATCGACGAACTGATGAAGGAAATCTGACCCTCTGTGACGGAGAGGGTTGCAGTTATACAGGAAGGGAGAAAAATCATGCGTATTACGGAATTATTCACCGCGCAGTCCATCGCACTGGATGAGGCTCTGACCGATCAGGAGCAGATCATCAGCCGTCTGGTGGAGCTGCAGGCCACCCATGGCAACATCACGGACAAGGATGCCTACAAAAAGGCCCTTTATGCCCGTGAGGCGGAGGGCTCCACCTATGTGGACAACGGCATCACGGTGCCCCACGCCAAGACCAATGTAGTCACCCGTCCCAGTCTGGCGGCGCTGCGGCTGAGCAGCCCCGTGCAGTACAATGCCGAGGACGACGGTACCACCGACCTGCTGTTTGCCATTGCGGCTCCGGAAAACGGCAGCCTGCATGTGGACATGCTGGCCCGTATGATGCAGATGCTGATGAACGAGGACTTTGTAGAGAAGCTGAAGGCCGCAAAGACCCCTGCAGAGTTCCTTGACTGCATCGATGCACAGGAGGAGGCTCAGTTCGGCGCGGAGAGCTTCACCCAGCAGGAGATTCCCCAGAGCGGCTACCGCATTCTGGCCGTGACCGCCTGCGTCAACGGCATCGCCCACACCTATATGGCAGCGGAAGCCCTGACCAAGGCCGGTGACAAGCTGGGTCTGCCCACCAAGGTGGAGACCAATGGCTCGGATGGAGCAAAGAACATCCTCACCAGAGAAGAGATTGCAAACTGCGACGGCATCATCGTGGCAGCAGAAAAGAAGGTGGAGACCGCCCGCTTCGACGGCAAGCCGGTGCTGTTCACCCGGGTGGACGATGGCATCCACAAGCCGGAGGAGCTCATCAAGAAGATCGTGCACGGCGAGGTGCCTGTTTACCACGCCGAGGGCGGTGCACAGGCCGCCGAGGATGCTTCCGGCAAGGACAGCTTTGGCCGCGCTCTGTACAAGAACCTGATGAACGGTGTCTCCCACATGCTGCCCTTCGTGGTGGGCGGCGGCATCATGATCGCTCTGGCGTTCCTGCTGGACGATTACACCATCGATCCCTCCAACTTTGGCATGAACACCCCGGTCGCTGCCTTCTTTAAGACGGTGGGCAGCGCAGCCTTCGGTTACATGCTGCCCATCCTGTCTGCCTTCATCGCCATGTCCATCGCGGACCGTCCGGGTCTGGCGGTCGGTTTTGTGGGCGGTGTGCTGGCCATGAACGGCACCAACTTTGCAGGCATTGCAGCGGGTGAGACCACCGGTGTTTCCGGCGGCTTCCTTGCTGCACTGCTGGCCGGTTTTGCTGCAGGCTACATCGTCGAGCTGCTGAAAAATGATCACCGAAAAGCTGCCTGCCAGCCTGAATGGCATCCGTCCCATGCTCATCTACCCGCTGGGCGGTATGCTCATCCTCGGCGCGGTGATGTGCGGCATCAACCCGGTCATGGGCATGATCAACACTGCCATGACCGATTGCCTGAACGCCATGGGCGGCACCTCCAAGGTGCTGCTGGGTGCCATCGTGGCCGGTATGATGAGCATTGATATGGGCGGCCCGTTCAACAAAGCAGCTTACGTCTTTGGCACGGCAGCCCTTGCCTCCGGCAACTATGAGGTGATGGCCGCTGTCATGGTGGGCGGCATGGTTCCTCCCATCGCCATCGCCCTGTCCACCACCTTCTGCCCCAAGAAGTGGACTGCCGACGAGCGCCGCAACGGTATCGTGAACTACGTCATGGGCCTGTGCTTCGTCACCGAGGGTGCGATCCCTTATGCAGCAGCAGATCCGCTGCGCGTCCTGCCCAGCTGCGTGGCCGGTGCAGCGGTGGCCGGTGCGCTCTCCATGACCTTCGGCTGCGCTCTGCGTGCACCGCACGGCGGCATCTTCGTGTTCCCAGTCGTGGACCATACCGCTCTGTACTGTGTGGCGCTGGCTGTGGGCAGCGTGCTGGGTGCTGTGATCCTGAGCCTGCTCAAGAAAAACCGTACCGACGCAGAATAAACGCCATTCCCTCCATATTCGAGATACTTCATAAAACTACAGCAAGCCCCGGGAAGACCCGGGGGCTTGCTGTATTACGCAGGATCGCGCGAAGGATCAGAAGGATAAAAAGAAAAAGTAACCGCCCACGACTTCCAATCCAATCAGATATAACATGATACACCCGCTGTCAAAAACGCGGCAAGAACCATTTTCACAAAAAATACAGCAAAGAACGGCGCGAAACACCGCATTTGCTGGAAAAAGCTTTGCAGCCGCCCTTTTGGATTGCACCCGGTTTTTGAGTGTGGTATACTGTTTCTGTTATGGAAAAGTTCCGGTGCGGTGTGCCGGGCACAGCAAAGAGGAAAAAGGAAACGAACGATGAAAATTGGATTTGACAACGACAAATATCTCTCGATGCAGTCAGAACATATCCGCGAGCGCATCAAGAAATTTGACAACAAGCTCTATCTGGAATTCGGCGGCAAGCTGTTCGATGATTACCACGCGTCCCGCGTACTGCCGGGCTTCCAGCCCGATTCTAAGCTGCAGATGCTGCTGCAGCTGAAGGATCAGGCCGAGGTGGTCATCGTTATCAGCGCCGAGGACATCATCAGCAACAAGATCCGCGGCGACTACGGCATCACCTACGATCTGGATGTGCTGCGCCTGATCGATGCCTTCCAGGAAGTAGGCCTGTATGTGGGCAGCGTGTGCGTGACCAAGTACGCCGCTGCACCGGAGGTGGAGGCCTTTGAAAAGCGGCTGAACGGTCTGGGCATCCGCACCTTCCGCCACTACAAAATTCCCGGCTATCCCAACGATGTGGCCCGCATCGTCAGCGACGAGGGCTACGGCAAGAACGATTACATCGAGACCCAGCGCCCGCTGGTGGTCATCACGGGCCCCCGGCCCCGGCAGCGGCAAAATGGCCACCTGCCTTTCCCAGCTGTACCATGAGTACAAGCGCGGCGTGAAGGCCGGTTACGCCAAGTTCGAGACCTTCCCCATCTGGAACATTCCCCTCAAGCACCCGGTGAATCTGGCCTACGAGGCCGCTACAGCCGACCTGAACGATGTGAACATGATCGACCCGTTCCATCTGGAAGCCTACGGCGTGACCACCGTCAACTACAACCGCGATATTGAGATCTTCCCGGTGGTGAACGCCATGTTTGAGCTGATCGCCGGCAAAAGCCCGTATAAGTCCCCCACGGACATGGGCGTGAACATGGCAGGCAACTGCATCGTGGACGATGCGGTCTGCCGCGAAGCCTCCCGCAAGGAGATCCTGCGCCGCTACTTCAAGTGCCTGTGTGAGCAGAAGATCACCGGCACGGTCAAGGAGACCGAGCGCTACAAGCTGGAACTGCTGATGAATCAGGCCGACCTGACCGTGGGCCAGCGCGAAGTGGAAAAGCAGGCTCATGCCCGCAGCGAGAGCACCGGCGGGGCCCCTGCTGCCGCCATTGAGCTGCCGGACGGCACCGTTGTTACCGGCAAGACCGGTCCGCTGCTGGGTGCAGCAGCATCTGCTCTGATGAATGCTCTCAAGGTGCTGGCCGGTATCCCGCAGGAGACCGACCTTGTGAGTGCGGCTTCCATTGAGCCCATCCAGACCCTCAAGACCAACTATCTGGGCGGCAAGAATCCCCGCCTGCACACCGACGAGATCCTGATCGCGCTTTCCAGCTCGGCTGCTTCCAACGAGCAGGCTGCAGCGGCCATGCATCAGCTGCCCAACCTCAAGGGCTGTGATGTGCACTCCACCGTGCTGCTCTCGGGTGTGGATACCAGCACCCTGAACCGGCTGGGAATGTACCTGACCTGTGACCCTGTTTACGAGGAAGAGGACCGCAAGTACCACAAGCAGTAAATTATACAAAAAAGCAAAACAGGCGCATCCAAAGGCCGAAAGGCTGGCGGATGCGCCTGTTTTTTTCATTGGTTCAGATGCCGGTAAAATAAGGTCTGTACTTTTCTGCGTACAGCTGGGTGCCCATGCGGCGCAGGCCGCCGTACAGGTGCCGCCGGATCAGCGGTTCAATGGCATCCAGGTCTTTTTCCCGGATCACCCGCAAAATTTCCCGGTGCTCGCTCAGCACATCCGGCACATTGTTGGCCCGCACCACATCCAGACGGGTAAAGCGGGAATAATCCGGCTGCGGCTTTGTCAGGTTCTGCCAGATATACCACTTGTTCATGCTGCAAAACCAGATGGCGTGCATTTCCAGATCCAGCGTCAGGAAGGCATTGATATCCACATTGTCTGGGTCGGTCATGGTCTGGGCCATCTCTTCCAGTAGGTCATATTTGTGCTTGATTTCGATGTACTCTTTGGGCGAACAGACCTGAATGAAATCGCGCAGCACCGTGCTTTCAACGGCTGTGCGCTGGTATACGATCTGATCCACGATATCCAGATTGATGGGGGTGACGATGGTGCCCTTGCAGGGAATGATCTGCACAAAGCCGTTCTGTTCCAGCCGCTGCAGGGCAGCGCGCACCGGTGTGCGCGAGATGCCGAACCGCTTGCACAGCTGATTTTCGCTGATGGTCTCTCCGGGCTTGATCTTCAGCGTAACGATCTCATATTCCAGCGTCTGGTAGATGTCCTCCGAATGCAGCTGTTCAGCCATGTGCTCACACTCCATTTACACAGTTGATGATAAGATATTTCTATTTTAGCCTGCTAAAAAGAGATTGTCAACGTATGAGAATGAAGTATACAATAGCCTGTATACAAGTATAGGAAAAGCTCCAAAATTTATCATATCTGACAAAAATTGATATATCAGATGAAAATGAACGGGATTGTGTCATCAGATTGTAACATCTTTCACGAGAAACGGATAAGATTGTTAGTTATGCACAAAGAAACTTTACGAAGTTGGCGAAGTTTGGCTCTTGTGCGGATGTGAATTTTCTGTTACGATTAGCGTGCAATGAAAATGCTGTATACAGGGGTTGCCAAAAACTTTGCTAGAGTACAAGGCAAAACGGCACCCTTGAAACAAGGAGGAAGAAGATTATGAAAAAGATCTCTCGTCGCAATTTCCTGAAGGTGTCTGGTGCAATGGCAGCTGCAGGTGCTCTGGCAGCCTGCGGCGGTTCCGGTGCATCCACTCCGGCTGCTTCCGGCGCAGCATCCACCAGCACTGCAGCAAGTGCCGCAGCAGCCGGTGAGGACAAGTTTGCATCTCTGGGCGACTTCACCATGACCGTGGGTCATGCACAGCCCGAAGGCAACCCCCGCTTTGTTTCCATGGAGCAGTTTGCCGCCGATGTGGCAGAGGCCACCAACGGCCATGTGAAGATCGAGGTTTACGGCAACGGCCAGCTGGGCACCGAGAAGGAGATGCTGGAGCAGGTCGTGGCCGGCACCGTGCAGGGCATGCGCGGCGGTCAGTTCGACTTCAGCCCCCGTCTGCTGATGTTCACCCTGCCCTTCCTGACCAACACCCGTGCGCAGGTCACGGCTCTGCTGCAGAGCGATTTGGCACAGAAGGTGTGCGCTGAGGCCGAAGGCGAGACGGGCACCGTCATCATTAACCTGTGCGATGCAGGCGGCTACCGCCAGTTCTCCAACTCCAAGCACCCCATCAAGGCTCCCGCAGACCTGAAGGGCCTGAAGATGCGCACCAACGGTATGAAGACCATTGACATGACCTTCCAGGCAATGGGTGCTACCACCACTACCATCCCGTACTCCGACCTGTACATGGGCCTGAAGACCGGCGTTGCAGACGGTCAGGAGAACCCCTGGGTCAACGTGGAGGGCATGAAGTTCTATGAAGTGCAGAAGTACTTCACCGAGGTCAACTACCAGTTCCATCCGGACCCCTTCTATGTGAACGCAGCATGGTGGAACGGCCTGCCCGAGGAGTACCGCGATATCATTACCGAGTGCGCCACCAAGATGGGCGAGTACACGACGAGCTGATCGACAAGAACTCCAGCGCCGCAAAGCAGACCATCGTGGATTCCGGCTGCGAAGTCTACGAGCCCTCTGCCGATGAGCTGAAGGCCTTCCAGGCCGCTGTGCAGTCCGTGTACGACCAGTGTGTCACCGAGGGCATCTGCACTGCCGACGAGATCAAGGAGATGCAGGATATCGTCGCAAAGGCATAAGCAGAAACGACCAAAGGCAAAAAACGGCCATGTTACGGTAAAGGCGAGAGGGCAGCCTGCGGGCTGCCCTCTGCTGTAACAGGCCAATGGAAAAAGTTGTAAAATAACCGAAAGGGGCTGAGCACCATCGAAAAGCTGAAAAAAATCGGCAAGAAGCTGTTTGACATATACTTTACCATCGGCGTGATCGCCATGGCACTGCTGGCGGCTCTTGTGATCTTTACCGTTATTGCGCGCTACTGCTTCTCCCTGAGCTGGAAGCAGCTGGCAGAGTTCAACACCACCCTGTTTGCCTTTACCACCTTCTGGGGCATGGGCATCAACGTGATCAAGGACGAGCACGTCATGATCGACATCCTTTACGACGGTGTCAAGCCTGCCCGCAAGCGCTGGCTGGCTATCGTCAATTACCTCATCGTGCTGGCCGTGGTGCTGGTGTTCACCTATCAGGGCTTCAAGTATGTGGGCGTTGCCGGTAAGCAGATCAGTCAGGGCATGGAGATCCCCATGATGTATATGTACGGCATCATGCCGGTGTGCGGCATCATCTGTGCCATCTGCGTCGTGATCAAGATCATCACCCTGTACAAGGCCGATATTTCCTATTTTGCGCCCAAGAATCAGGCGCTGAGCCGTGACGACGCATAAGCGGAAAGGGGAGAATACACAACTATGGCAATGCTCATCCTTCTGGTGCTGCTGATCTTCTTTGCCGCGCTGGGCATCCCGCTGGCTTTCGCCATCGGCGCTTCCTGTGTGACTTACATCCTGATCTATGCACCTACCTTTATTACCATGCTGCCGCAGCGCGTGTGGAACGGTGCCTACAGTGAGCTGATGATCGCCATGCCGCTGTTCATGCTGGCTGGCGAACTGATGAACACCGGCGGCATCACCCAGCGCATCATCAACTTCTGCATGGAGCTGCTGCGGCCCATCCGCGGCGGTTTGGGCGAAGTGAACATTGTGGCTTCCATGATCTTTGGCGGTATTTCCGGCTCCTCTGTGGCCGATACCTCGGCTCTGGGTTCCATCCTGATCCCCGCCATGGAGAAGGAAGGCTACCCGCCGGAAGCTTCTGCCGGTATCACGGTGGCATCCTCCACCATGGGCATGATCATCCCGCCCTCCACCCCCATGATCGTTTACTCCATGATCTCCGGTGCATCGGTGGGTGCGCTGTTCGTGGCAGGTGCCGTGCCCGGCATCCTGATCGGTCTGACCCAGCTGGTGCTGGTGTACATCATCAGCGCCAAGAAGGGCTGGCATCCGGAAAAGGTCAAGTTTGACGGCAAGCGCGCTGCCAAGAGCCTGCTTTCCGGCATTCCTGCCCTCATCATGCCGCTGTTCATCATCATCTGCGTTTCCTTCGGCGTGTGCACTGCATCCGAAAGTGCCGGTGTGGCCGTGCTGTATTCCATGCTGGTGGGCTTCTTCGTCTACAAGGAGCTGACATGGAAGGGTGTCTGGGAGGCTTTGAAAAAGACCCTGATCTCTTCTTCCTCCATCATGCTCATCATCGGCTTTACCACCATCTTTACATGGGTGCTGACCATGCAGAAGGTGCCGCAGACGGTGGGTGCCTTCTTCATGTCCCTGAACATGCCCGCATGGGCCATTGCACTGATCTTTGATGTGCTGATCCTGATGATCGGCACCTTCATCGACGTCAGCCCGGCCATCCTGCTGCTCACCCCCATCCTGCTGCCGGTCATGGTGCAGTACGGCTTCTCGCCGCTGCAGTTCGGTGCCATGATGATCACCGGTCTGGCCATTGGTCTGGTCACTCCGCCGGTCGGCATGTGCCTGAACGCCTGCAACAAGATCAACCGTATGCCCATCATCGAGATCTTCAAGGGTGCAGCGCCCTACGTGATCTGCAATGTGATCGTCCTGGTCTCCATCAGCCTGTGGGGCCCGCTTACTACCGCCCTGCCGCAGCTGCTGGGCTACAGCATCTTCTGAGCTCAACGCGTATACCTCTTATAAAAAACAGGCAGCGCTCCCTTGCGGGGCGCTGTTTGTTTTTTGTACGCAAACAGGCGGGACTGTTGTATTTGACGGACAGATATGGTACACTAAGGCCACTTGTGTATAGGAATATAGGAAAAGAGGAATTAAATCATGGATACGCAAAACAAAAGCGCAGCGCCTTTTCCGGCAAGATCGGCTTTGTGCTGTCGGCCGCAGGCGCTTCGGTGGGTCTGGGCAACATCTGGCGGTTTCCGTACCTCGCCGCGAAATACGGCGGCGGCATTTTTCTGCTGGTGTACATCGTGCTGGCCGTCACCTTTGGCTACACGATGATCGTGGCCGAAACGGCACTGGGCCGCATGACCCACAAAAGCCCGGTGGGTGCCTTTGGAGCTTTTGGCAAAAAGGGCGGCCTGCGGTTCGGCGGCTGGATCAATGCGGTCATCCCTATTCTGATCGTGCCGTACTATTCGGTCATCGGCGGCTGGGTCATCCGCTATCTGTCGGAGTATATCAGCGGCCATGGCAGTGAGCTTTCGCAGGACGGTTATTTTTCCAATTTCATTTCCAGCGGACTGTCGGCAGAGGTGTGCTTTCTGATCTTCACGGCCTTTACGCTGGCCATCATCTTTGCCGGTGTGCGCAACGGCGTGGAGCGTGTTTCCAGGTGATGATGCGGTGCTGGTGTGCTTTCGGTGGTCATTGCTGGGCTATTCGGTCACGTCGCCCGGGTGCACTGGCCGGCGTTCAGATAGTTTTCTGGTGCCGAACGTGGCAAACTTTTCCTGGATGACGGTGGTCACGGCCATGGGCCAGATGTTCTATTCGCTGTCCATCGCTATGGGCATTCTGGTCACCTTTGGCTCCTATATGAAGAAGGAGGTCTCCATTGAGGAATCCACCGAGAACGTGGAGGTGTTTGACACGGCCATTGCCATCATGGCGGGCCTGATGATCATTCCGGCGGTGTTCTCCTTCTCCGGCGGCGACCCGGACACCCTGCAGGCCGGCCCGGCGCTGATGTTCATTACCATCCCCAAGGTGTTCGAGAGCATGGGCTTTGGCCATGTGGTGGGCATCCTGTTCTTTTTGCTGGTGCTGTTTGCAGCCGTGACCAGCTCCATTGCCCTGACAGAGAGCGCTGTCTCCACCTTTGAGGACGAGCTGGGCTGGAGCCGCGAGCGCGCAACGGCACTGATCGGCCTGATCATGGTGGCGCTGGGTAGCCTTTCGGCACTGGGCTATGGCCCGCTGGCGGGCGTGACGGTGTTCGGAATGCAGTTTCTGGATTTCTTCGATTTCCTCACCAACTCTGTCATGATGCCCATTGCAGCCATTGCTATCTGCCTGCTGGTGTCCCGCGTGATCGGCGTGCAGAAGATCGAAGAAGAGGTGACGCTGGGCGGCAAGCCCTTCCGCCGTAAAAAGATCTTCAACTTCATGATCCAGTATCTGTGCCCCATCTTTGCGGCCATTATCCTGATCAGCTCTGTGGCAAATGCTCTGGGCTGGATCGCAATGTAAAAACAAAAAAGCGCAGAAGGTGTTTCTCAAAGGAAGCCTTCTGCGCTTTTTTGTATGTCCAAAAGGTTTTCTTATGCTGTGAAGTTGCATAAAGCATAGAAAACGGCGATTTTGGCCTCAATTAGCTGGAAGCCTGATTTTATTAGCTGGAACCGAAAATTCTGCTAATGGCATTCGCTGGCTAATTTTGGTGATAGGTTCAAAATGAAAAATGCGAAGATCGTCTTTCACATGGAAAAATGACCTTCGCATTTTTCTTAAAATGGCGTCCCCGCCCGGATTCGAACCGGGGGGCCTCAGGCTTAGGAGTAGGGGCTGAAGCCATAAATCCTAGGCAAAAGTAGGTAAAACAAGTAACGTTTTATCAATTGATTTTTTGTTGCGCTGTCAATCTGAGTAAAGAACACAAACCCCGAAATAAAACGAGTAAAAGGCTTTTCATTAGCAGAAAATTAGCAGAGCTAATGAAAAGTGGAAGGTTCATTGTAAAATGCCCACCTTTCATTAGCTGGGAAGTGTACGTTTCCCTACGGATATTTGCTTGTTTAGCATTCGTGAACCAGACCATACAGCCGTAGCTGGTGTGATGGACAAATGTTTTCAATAGAAAAAGACCAGAGCTTTCTGCGAGAAAACTCTGGTCTATGTAACAGTGCGAATGGAAATGCGCATTGTCTTGTAAAAGGAAGGGGCTTATGGTATTCTTACGGGAGTAAAGGCACTGGATGCAAGGAACTTTGCGTGATTTTAGGAGTGTGCGATGGAAAAGAAATTTAATATTGTAGTCGGTGAAGATGGAACTGTAAAACTCCCAGATGCGGTTCTGGAAAAACTTGAAGTCAAACCCGGAGAGGAAGTTCGCTTCGAGGTAGATGACAATTTCTATGCAGTCAGGCTTCTATCGCGGATAGAAGCTGAACGCTTGGATTACTTGAATTGGATGCATAATAAACATTGCCCCTCTATTGAGGAAATGATTGCAGAGTCGAGAAAACAAGCCACTCAGAACATTGTGATCTCCCGTATCCTTGATGGGATGCCGGCAGAAAAAATCGCAGAAGGCTATGAAGTTTCACTCGATTATGTAAAACAGCTTACACATCAGCTGAAGATGGACATAGAGGAAGCTAAGGCGAAAAAACACAAAGAAACGGGATCATCCTAAAACAGATAGCGGCAGTTTTCCATATACGGAAAACTGCCGCTGTTTATGTATAGAGGCTTATAGGTTCTTTGCAAGATTTTTAATGAGTGTAGCCATAGAGGGGTCAGCCAGCAGTTTAGCAAGAGCTGCTGCCGCATCTGTATCGACTGGACTGGCTTTGGGAGTGGATTGCTCTGCGCGAGGGAGGGCTTCAGGCTCTGCACCATGATGCTGATAGAAGAAATCGTCGAATCGTTGTGCGTTCAAACGCCGATCATCATCCAGAATGTGTGCGTACTGCTCGGTGACCATCGAAGCCTGTGCATGACCGGAATCGCCCTGCACGGCTTTGATATCGCCGCCGTTCAGCTTGAGCTTGTATGTAATGCTGGAGTGTCGGAAGCTGTGGAAAACCACTTTGGGGAGATCGTTTTCCTCAATCAGCTGCTTCAATGCACCGTTAATGGTGGATTGTTCGGTCGGCATTCCCAGCGGGCCGGCAACCACGAGATTATAGTCTGCATACTCTGCACCCAGTGCGTCCTTTGTCATGTCCTGCTCGGCTTTATAGTGGACAAGCATTTCAGCAACTGTTTTGGGGAGAAAAATGGTTCGGATACTGCTGTCTGTTTTAGGGCTTTTCAGAACCTGGACCGTGGTGCAGCGGGAACTCAGCGAGGGAAAACGAGTGATGACATTTTTATTTTCCAAGGCGTTCAGCGAAGCAATATCTACACGCTGCAATTCCTTATTTATGTAAATGGAGGCTCGCCCGGCTTCAATGCTTTCGGGGGAGATATCCACACAATCCCATGTCAGACCGAACAATTCCCCTAAGCGCAGGGAACAAGAGAAGGAGAGGTTGATGCAAAGCCGGAGCCGTGGATCATCACAGACTTCTAAGGCATGGAACAGGGTCTCGGCAGTCCAGATATCACGCTTCTTTGCAGTGTATTTGGGCAAGGTGGCATAAATACAGGGATTCTTTTCCATAAGTTCCCACTTTACAGCCTGCTCAAAGGCACTTCTCAAAATTTTGTGAACCGAACGAACCGTGCCGGGAGAAACGTATTGATGCTGACGCTTTCCACACATAGGGTCAACGGCTTCGTATTTAAGCAGCCGCTGATAATATCCCTCAATTACGCGGGTGGTGAGATCTTGCAGCTTCATTGAGCCGATAAGCGGTTCTATGTAGTTTGAAATCAGTGCAGTGTTTGATTGATAGGTTGAAAGTGCCCATTTGGTTCTTCCGTACAGGGTGACGTATTCTTTAAGCAGGTCTTTTAGAGTTCGGCACTGGGGTGCCACAAAGGTACCGACGGATTCTTTGTATTCGACCTCTTTCTTACGGTTTTTGGCATCTGCAAGGTCGGTAAAGGTTTCCCATTTCTGCTTTAGCGTTCCATTAGTGTGTTTGTAGGTATAGACAACGCAGTATCGGTTATTGCGTTTGACAATGCTAGCCATTATACATCCTCCTCTACTTTACGTTTGGACTTCAGAACTTCATCGAAAGCATCTTTTTGGATGCGTTTTACCCTTCCCAACTTCATCGTTGGAATTCCTTCTTTGAGAACCCACGAGTCAAGTGTTGGGCGGCTGATTCCGTAAAAAGCCTGAATTTCCTGAAAACTGTAGTATTTCCCATTCTTGGGACATTGCAGTTTTAGCGGCGGCTCCTCATGCGTTTCTTTTTTCGGTTTTTGAAGTTGGTATGTAGATTGGCTTTTAAGCCATGCCTTAAAACTTTTTTTGGTAATGCGCGGCCTGTCGGCCACGCGCTCAATGACGAAACAATCGCGGTATTTTTGCAATCAAGAATCCCATAAACATTCTTGCGTGGGTATACCGAGTAGTTTTGCCATTTCCGGGATGGAGATGGTTTGCGCTTCAATCTCCCGGTCACGCTCACGGTCGGCTGCTGTGCGGTAGCGACTTTGTGATCGGTACCACCGCTCAAAGTCCTCTTTGGGAATTCTCATACAGAAGTCTGCCGTTTCTGTTTTCAACTTGCCCTGTCGGATGAGTGTATAGATCGTTTCGGGTTTCACCTTCAATATCTCGGCGGCGTCAGGAACGGAATAGGACCGTTTGCAAAGTTCCTCGCCCGGTGGCGAACCATTGACCTTATGATATTTGACCTGATTGGCATACCATTTCTCAAAGCTGGAAATAACGATACGCCTTTTGTCGTTTATCAGAATGACTTCAAAGAGATTCTTATGAAGCAGCCAATAGCTGTCTGTTTTGCCAAGGCCGAGAAGCTGCCGCATCTCACGAACCGACATGGTGGTTTTGGTAGTGGCAGGTTCAGCTTTTCCGTATAAGGGAGCCGAAGTATTCCGCATATCATCCATGAAAGACACCTCTCTATCTATGTAAAAGTTTAGCCGGGATTTCTCATCCCGGCTAAAGAATAGCAGATTTCGCGTGAAATGTTGAGGATGTCAAACAGCAGGATTGCGTTCAACAGTGCCATCATTGAGCCATGCTTCAAAGCTGGCTTTGGAAATACGGTAAGCGCCGCTTACCTTGAACCAGCGGAATTCGTTCTGCTTCAGCAGACGGTAGACAGTGGGACGGCTCAGGAGCAGCATTTCCATCAGGTCTTCTACGGTATAGCAGCGGCTGTCCTTTGCTGTGGAAACAGGGGAGGAAACCGAGTTGGGCGAAGGTTCTTCATGGATAATCATTGGATAATACCTCGTTAAATATACTTAAAGTTAAAACTTGAGCGGCAATGCAGCCCGGCGGCTTCCACCATTATAAATAGTATAGACCTGCTGAAGGTACTTCGTCTTGCCGGGAAGGCTTACGCCTGCGGTTCGAGCAAGGCGAAAAATCGTGAACGCATCGACCTGCCGCAGTTTGGCAATCAAGCGGCCTTTGTTATATTCGGAGTGATACAGTTCTACAAAGCGGCAGATGCCGAGCAGGTTTGCGGAACTCATGGAATCAGGTTCGCCGTTCCAAGCGTTCAGCAAAATATCAAGGGATTCGATATACAGTTCCGGACCCAGCCGGATGAATTCGTGATAGGCGGTTGCAATGCAGCTGATCCGCTGTTTGCCTCGGCCTTCTTCAAAAGAAAGATGAACGCCAGCCAATTCGGTGGCCTGCTGGAATGCAACGGCAGCAGGCTCGCCTGCAAAAATCAGGGCACGGAGCTTCTGCCCGGCACTCAGCCGTTCCGAAATGCCTGTCTGCTGTGCAAACAGGAGGGCTTCTTCCTGCTCGGTCATGTTAAAGTAGACCTTGCAACGAATTTGCAGATCGTCACCACCGTTCAGGAACTTCCGGGCAGCGATGGTGTTCTGCCCGTCCATCACATAGTAGTGACCATCCCGGAAGCTGATTTTCGGCTCATTGGCAACCCGCTCGTCAAATTCTTTTGCGATGCGGGCAACACGAGCGGGGTGAAGAGCGCGCTGGTAAGTATCGCGCGGAACGATCAGCTCACTGCTGTTCAGGCACATCTCATGGTAAGGTTTTACAACTGCGTTCATCATAAAGGAACCTCCTTCTTCTTTTGCAGAAAATCAATTCCTGATTGGATAATCGAACCGATTTTCTTCTTTTCGTTATCGGATAAGCGGAAACTGGAATACCGTTCATAACAGATATTCCAGCGGAACATAAGCGATTGAAGTGCATCATCCAGTTCTGCAACCATGAACTCAACAGAAGATTCCGTCGGGGTGGAGAGCATCCTTTCCGATATCTGCTCAATGCTATGTAGATCGCCTTTTGTGTGCTTGACGAGAGCAGGGGGCTGACTGTTCAACACCCGAAGATTCTGAAACTGCTGGGAGAGCAGCTCTTTTGCAGCGGCGAGAACATCCTCCTGCGGAGGAGCCGTAAGGTATTTTCGGAATGACTTGTATCCAATGAACCCAAAGCTGTATTGCAGACACACTGACACTTGCCGCATTTCATATTTGGACAGGTGCCCAATGTAGCTTAACACTCTGGATTTATCTGCGGGGCGCGGGCTTTCGCAAATCGCCATAGATGGCGCACTCAAAAAACGATTGTGCAGAATAAAATGCGTTGGCATATTTCGCTTTTTGATCTGTGTTGTCAGCGGAACGACTAGAAGAACATTGGAATAAAAATTACCGTCATCGTTTTGGACAACAATGGCAGGTCGGATGCCGCCTTGCTCGGAACCGCTATAAGGATTCAGATCCATCATGTAGACATCCCCGCGCTTGTACATCCAGTTTGCGGGCATAGGCGGATACTCTTTCTCCTTTTTTACCTCGTGTGGCCAATTTGGATTTCTCCTTTCTATCCGTATATGTAACAGTGGGCTGCTCGCACAGCCCACCCTACTATCTCAAACAGCAAAAATGCTGTGATTTATAGTTCTATACCTTTCCGTATTTGTCCCCGACATCCCCGGAAAACGAAAACTCAGTTTTCGTGTGGGAAATCTTTCAGCCGTCCGGCAGCGTACCGAATCCATAGGGTTCTCACCTCTCCGTGGTTCTCACCGAGCTGCCCGAAGGCAGAAGTATCATTATTCTGTGATGGCTCTTAGCTATGGAGAAGCTGTCATCCATTTACCGTCAACCTACCGCTCATTCCCTCAGTGGGAGATCATCGCATTTGTTACGGACGTGGCTCATCATCACAGGAACGTGACTGAAGAATGCGTGTTCAATTTTCAAGGGGCGGATGCCAAATGTTGTCTGGCTTGCTTATAGTATAGCGGCTCAAATTGTGAAATGCGTGGGCCTCGTAGGCCTACCTTGTAGGCTTAGTAGGCCTATTTTTGGAAGAAAATTCCAAACCTTGAAATTATAGCAGTTGCTTTATGGAAGAAAGAATGCTGATGGCAGTGTCGATTTCCTCTTTGGCAAAATCATTAGAAGGGCCAATACCGGTTAAAAGAAAGTCCGTGCTGGTGTGCAACTCATTTGAGAGATCAATAAGAAGTTCTAAGGAGCAAGCAACTGTGCCACGCTCAATTCGGCTAATATGACCTTTATTTACATTTACTCGATATGCAAGCTCATCTTGGGTAAGATTGCGAACTTTCCGAAGATTGCTGACACGCTGACCAAATTCTTTCATACTGAACATAATGAAGGTCCTTTCCGCCGGATGCGGAGGTTGAGGACACTTCACTGTGGGGCAGTTTACGGACTTTTCTCAGCGAAAAAAAGACGCATTAAAAGAAAAGGTTACCGATACCTTTCCATCCGAAAATGGAAAGCAGTATAAGTATCCTCGGCCTTTAATGCATCTCAGGCTTTCGATATGTTTTTATTCGGACGAATCGAAAGCCTTGGAAAATTGCCAAAAAAGAAAAACCTCGTGTGGTAGCTTACAAGGCAGCGATTCGTGCCGTATAAGCATATCACACGAGGGTCTTACGAAAGTCTTATGAACATCTCACAAAAGTCACATAGGGCCATTTTTATCCTATTTAGAGAATCTCCTGAAAAATTTTATGTCACATGAAAGTCTCTTGAACATCTCATGAAGGTCTTATGAGAATTATTCGCAGCTATCACCTAATGAAGTACGTAATTCTTTATATTCTTCGGTGGTGAGGTGCTGCGTTGCTAATTGATACTCGTTTGAGGCCAATTCATCCATTCCTTGAACTTTAAGGGAGTGAATCAGCCAGTAGTATCCTCTGGAGTTTTCAGGGACGATTGCCAGAGACCTTGCAGCATACTGATTCAGCAAATCATAAGAATGCAGCGCATTCAGTTGCTTCAGGAGTTCATTCACGGCACCAACATAAGCAATATGATACTTTGCCGCAAACTGAATAAGCCAATGCTCCCCGTCAGCAGAAGAAAGAATTTTTCCACAATAGAGGTCGATTGCATTTTTTAACAGTTCTACCCGGTTGATAACGGAAGATGCTTTCGAGGCCAACTGGATAAGATCGTCAAATTGCTGATAGTCTGTCATGATATGAAGATCGGGGTTAAATTGATAACCGGAAGCTGTAGATACAATAAGTTCTTTTTTCTGAAATAAGACCAAATGTTTGCCGGAGGCGATAAATCAGATTTCTCATATTCTTAGCAGGATTCGTTGAATCATCAGGCCAAAGAGCTTGCGCAATTTCCAGCGATGAGTGCGCTTTTTTACCTGAAATCAAAAGATAGGTTAGCAAGCGGCTGATTTTTGGGGATTTCAGATCGGCTTCTCGCAGGATGCCGTGGGAGGTGTAAATCTTCAGTTCGCCAAAGAGACTGACAAAAACATCATGGCTGCTCTCGATGTTTTCTGGAGCGAAAGCCATGTTCAGACCGTCATTCATCTTTTTGTCTTTGTAAGCAACAAGAAGAACATACGCCAACAGCCGCAGAATACTCGTTTCGGAAATGTACCGCTTGGGATTGCGTACCGCAAGTAGAGCGACAGGGCGTGGCTCCAGAGAAGCACCAAGGACAGATCGGATTCCCAGACGCTGATAGAGATTATACTCCGCAGGATAGGTGGTTTTTTACTTCTTCTGCATCAGGAACGATCATCGGTTTCCCATGGCGCACGGCCTGTACCCATCGGTCAAGAAATTCAGCAGATTCAAACTCCTCCGTCAAGATGGTTGTTTTATCTTCAGAACTATCATTATACCACCAGAACGGTGTCCAGATTTTCAAGTCCAAATCAACTTGGATAAGACCACACCAATCGGCATCGTAGAATTTGCACGCTGCCTTTAGAATCTGTCGGGCAACTTCTTCTGGCGAATGTTGGTCATAGCATAGTTGAGCTTCCAAAGCCTTCACAGTGTGTTCAATGTCAAGCGCACGCTGAATATCATCAAAATTGCGTTGTTCGTATTCCGATGTAGACTGCAACATGATAATGCCTCCAACAAAAAAGCACAGCATTTTAGCTTCATCCGCTCTATACGGTGAAGTCAAATGCTGTGCTGTATTTTATCATGCAACCGCAAGAGCTGAATGAAATTACTTTTTTACGATGGTTTTGATAAATGCAGCAAGTGCATTTATCTGCTCAGAATCGAATTGCTGGAGTTGATCGGTAAGAGCATTCATTCCATTGGAAGGTTCCTCACTGAAATTGAAAAATTCCTGTGGAGTTACGTTGAGGTACTCACATATATAAAAGAAGTTCGACATGGTAGGAAAGGTAGTTCCACATTCGATTGCACGAATATATCCGGGATTTTGCCCAATGGAAAGACTCATGTCTCTCGCAGATACTCCCCTTTTTCGTGCGCAGTTCAGCGAGCCGCTTGGAAAACTGTTCTTCGTACATGAGCAACCACCATCCTTCTTTACTCTATTGTAGTCTAGAGGACAGTCAAAAATGAGTGGTTGAATCTACAATTTTTGATTGATATAATCAATCGCTTGTGATAGACTGGACACAAGGCCGATAACCATTGAGACCGTAAGTTAAGAGACTTTCAATAAAATGGAGCAGAAAATGATTGATTTAAGTGAAGTTAGTTATAGAGAGATTTTAGATTGCATAGTAGATGCCAGTCTAGGAAGGCTCTCTCCTTATTTTCAGGAATATGCTCGCCATGAAATAACTTCTTTAGCTAATGCAGATGGAGAATTGCCACAAGCAGCTGTGATTTTGCAAGATGTTCTTGAGCGATTGTTAAACGAAATTCCACAGATTTCAGATGAGTAAGAAAAACAGCCATGAGCGTTCGTGGTGCTCATGGCTGTGCTTTTCATATCGCAGAGTACCCTACTCTACGACAATATTTTCTCTTAAATTTTACTGCCAATTCAGCTATCGGTCAAGGGAAATCAGTCCAAAAGCCAAGAAATTTCGGAAATAATGTTTGGAACAATCGACAGTTTTGCCAAAAACATTACAATTTGATTGTATACTCCGTCAAATAGACCGTCAAACGAAAGGGGTTAACACATGGCAAGAAAAGGATTGAACATCTATAAACGAAAGGATGGCCGATGGGAAGCTCGATACATAAAATCACGAAATACGCAAGGGAAACCGCGATACGGATATCTGTATGCGACTTCTTACCATAAAGTTCGGAACAATTTACAGAAAGTTATTCAAGCCCTGAATGCTACTGATAATGAAAAAGTCCCTGCTACAAATTATAAATTCATGGGCTTTTCTGCTATATGGCTTGAAAATTCATCGACCAGTTTGAAGGAATCAACGTATATTCGCTACCGCACTTTACTAAATTGCTATCTTATGCCATCATTCCAGCAATTAGAGATATCAGAGATTACAAGTGAGCGAGTCTGTACCTTTTGTAAGGAGCTGGAAAAGCATGGAAAAAAAGATGGAACAGGGTGGTTCCCCCTAAAAACACTTTTACATGATATTCATTTCTGTTTTGAGGAGAATTCTGCATTATGCACAGGATCAAAATATTTCTATCGATGTGACTGCTTTCAACATAAGGGTCAAACAGACTCCAAAGGTAATGGGAATCTTAAGTCTGTCCGAGCAGACAACCTTGCAGGAATATCTAGTGAACCAGCTTGACTCTCTTAATCTTGGAATTCTCATCTGTCTATACACAGGAATCCGAGTTGGTGAGTTATGTGCGCTGACATGGGAGAAAATCTCTTTTTCTGATAAGACAATCTGCATCTGTCAAACGATGCAGCGTATACAAAAGCGTACTTCAGAAAACAAAAAGACACATATCATAATCGCTGCGCCTAAAAGTAGCTCAGCAAACCGTGTGATTCCCATTCCGAACACTTTATTAAAGATTTTGAGTCAATATCCAATGGAGAAAACTGGATAATTTTTTAAGCGGGTCGTTATCAGAAGTAGTCGAGCCTCGTCGCATCCAGTACCGTTTTCATAAAATTCTTAAGGAATGTGGCATAGATAGGAAGAATTTTCATGTTTTACGTCATACATTTGCTACTCGTTGCGTTGAGGCTAATATCGACATTAAAACACTAAGTGAAATTTTAGGACATTCATCTGTTAGCATTACAATGAATCGATATGTTCATCCCTCATTGAGTCTAAAGCGAGATAGTATGGAGAAGCTTGCTGATTTCATCGCCGTCAAATAATCCGTCAATTTCAAAAAGTCAGCACATAATCGTATTTTTGCAAAACAATTCGCAGAGTAGGGTACTCTGCGAAAATCCGGAAAAGGAGAAGATGTACGATGGCAATCAGGCAATGCACAAGGCATCATTTCTATGATGATGAAAAGTATAAGGTCTGCCCGATTTGTCTTTCGCTGTCTTCCCAAAACCATGAGAACGAAGATAGGACTGTAGCTTATACAACACCACTCGATAATGTGGCAGACAAGACGATCGGCTATCAGGCACTGAAGGATGATGTTGTGGCAAAACCAACCGTTGGATGGGTCGTTTGTGTAAAAGGGAAAAAACTGCGGACGGGATTGGCGATTACACGAAGGGCGGAACGATATTGGAACAGCAGTGAATGCAGAGGTTCCGATTCAGTTGACAGGGCAGGAATGCGGATGTGCCTGCTCAGTCATTTATGATGGAAAACACAAAGAATTTATACTGGTTCCCGGTGAGGTTTCGCTGGTTTATCTGAATGGGCAGCTGCTTTCGGAGCCACAGCTATTAGCAGATGGTGATCAGATGTGTGTGGGAGAGGAACAGTTATGTTTTCAAAGTTTTTGCGGAGAATATCGGTAGCGGTCATTGGCGTCATATTTTTGCTGGGGGCATTCAGCGGAATGTCGCTTTGTGCAAAAGCGCAGTCACCCGGTACCGGGGAACTTGAAGTTTTTCAAATCGAACAGGTCCGAGCAGAGATGCCGCAGATTCAGGTTTATGTGCGGGGCGTGAATGCGAATGAGGCTTGTGAAGCGTATTTGGATGGAAACGCTTTAACTAGCACAGGGAACCAGTCATTGGATGAAAACGGCACTTCCTATCTGATCATGCTGGATATATCGGGTTCAATTACTTCGGAATACTTTCTAGCTGCCAAAAAACAAGTTGAGGAACTTGCGCAGAATCTTGGACCAAAGGACAAAATCACATTGATCACCTTTGGAGATACCGTTAAAATGCAGGTTTCGGACAGCCAGAATGCGGATGAGATCTCGAAAATACTGGCGTTGTTACAGGCAAAAGATAAAAAAACAAACCTTTACCGGGCGTTTGATCAGTGCCTGAAATATGTAGAGGCTGAATCACAGAAGGAGCGTCAGATCGTTCTGGTCATCTCAGACGGCATTCAGGATACAGGGGATGCGGGCATCACGCAGGAAGAACTTGAAACACGGCTGACACAGGCAAGTATGCCGGTATATGCGTTTTGTGTGGATACGGCAGATCGGCAGTCACGGGATGGGCTGGGGACATTTGCGCGCACTACGGGAGGCGAACTTTTTGTATTTGGCCCACAGAATGCAGCTCAGGTATGGCAAAAGTGGAAAGAACGGCTGAATCAAACCGTTTGTCTTGGATTTGAGAGCACTGCAAATTATGCTGATGGGGAACTGCACACACTGCTCCTGAAAGAAACAGCCGGAGCGCAAAGCGATACAAGGCAGATTCGGATCACAAACTGGCTGGTGGATGATGTTGCACCAGAGGTCATATCGTTCCGATACGACAATGAAAAAAATACGATCGAAATCGAATTTTCGGAGCCTGTTCTCGGCGCGGACAAAGCAAATGCTTATAGACTGAAGCGAAATGAGAAAACGCAAGAGATCAAGGGTGTCGTAGTCAAAGAAAAGCGTTGCTATCAACTGGTTTTGCCGGACGATCTCCCGCAGGGCGACTATACCTTGGAAATGTATGGCATCTGTGATGATTCGATGGAAAAAATCCATTGAAAGAAAGCAGCCTTGATTTTGTAAGCCATTTGAGCTGAGGGATGCTGGCTGGTATATCTTGGGCGGCGGAATTCTGCTTCTTCTTTTTATCGTAATATTCCTTTGGATAAAAGAAAGAAAAACAGGTAGAACAGCCTGTTGAAACGCAGAAAGTTGAATATGAGATTCAGCATGTTGTTACTGAACCGAAGGCTGTAATCTCATCTGCAGGAGAAAACTCCAGTTCGGTTAAAATGCTTATGGAGCTTGTAAGCGGTGCACAGGCTGGGCGGCAGATCGAATGCACGATATATAAAAGTGCGATTTGGGGTCGCAGCAAAGAAATGTGTGATGTTTCTTTTGACGACCCGCGGATCTCAAAGCAGCACTGTGTCTTTGAGGTGCGGGAATGCGGCGTGGTGCTTTCTGACCTGAACTCACACAATGGAACTTACGTCAATGGAATAAAGATTCCAGCGGAACATCTGCTTCATGTTGGGGATACGCTCCAACTGGGAAATATCGTTCTGCGTGTGATTCAACTTGCAAGATGAATGGAGCACACCCGATGATTCAGCGGCAGAATTTGTCTGTCGAGGATATAAAAACCATTTTTATTTTGAGGAGGCCCCTATTATGACTTTGGTGAAATGTCCGAATGGCCACTATTATGATTCTTCCCGCTTTGGCAACAACTGCCCCCACTGCGGCATGAGCGGAGCTGCTAGTATCGGCGCAGACCAGACCACTGTGCCGCTGAATATTCCGGATGCGCCCCAGCCCGCCAATGAGGTAACGGAGCCGCTGACTGTTTCTCAGCCTGTGGTTTCTCAGCCTGCAAATGTGACTGCACCGACTGTAAGCGATGATGACCGCACCCTGCCTGTGACCGCAGATATGTTGGACGGTATGGTAGAAAAGCCGGCACCAGTGGTCGGCTGGCTGGTTTGCACCGACGGTGTAAATAAGGGCACGGATTACCGCCTGCATCAGGGCCGCAACTTTGTTGGTCGTTCGCCTGAGATGGATGTTTGCATTCTGGGAGATAATACGGTGTCTCGCAGCTCACATGCGATCGTAGTGTACGATCCCCGTAGCAATGTGTATCTGGCGCAGCCGGGCAGCTCGAAGGAACTGTTCTATGTGAACGACAAGCTGGTGCTGAACCCGGTCGAACTCAAGACTATGGATCTGTTGAACATTGGTGACACCAAGCTGATGTTTGTTCCCCTGTGCGGAGAGCAGTTTCACTGGTAAGCTGAAAGGATGGGGTTATTATGGTAAATCGAGTTGCGGATAAAGAAAGTGCCAAGAGCATTTTAAAACATAACGGAAATCAAGCTGCAATGATTGGTATGGAGATTTTATACACGATCATCTCCGCACTAACTGTTACAACTATGATGGCGGCATTTTCTGCGGCGGCAGTTAGTATCTATGGTACCACACTCGTTTCGCTTGTGGTGTCCTTTATTAACGATCTGAGTAGAGCTTCCAGCTGGGGGTATTATAGCCCCAGCATGATCTTCAGTCCATTCAAGTTTATTCTGATGGCACTGCTTTTCGTTCTGCTCGTGGCGGCAACGGGAATCGTAACAGAGATGCTCAAGGCACCGTTCGAAGTTGCACGGTATCGCTATTATTTGTATCTGCGTAAAAAATGGAACACGGACAAGTGCCAGCAGCATTTTTGAAAGCTTTGATTTCTTTGTGCAGTTTGCAATCGTTACGGGAACACGAGAAATTGTCATTCAGTGGCTTCCTATTGTAATTGCAGTTGCAACGGTGATCCTTACGTTCGTATTTTTGCTGTCCGGGGTTATCTGGCTTGCAGTTCTGATCCTGATGTTTGGTATGATCGCAGCGGCAGTCATCAGCATTTATAGACGTCTCCAGCTTTGGCCGATGGCATGGGTTCAGGCGGATCATCCGCAGCTGTCGGCACAGCAGGTGATCGCACGCTGCAAAGAAATGACCGCAGGACACATTGGAGATCTTCTGATTTTTGAGTTGAGTTATCTGGGCTGGTGGCTTCTCAATAATATTACCGGCGGTATTGTCGGCCTGCTCTATGTGACACCCTACTATAATATGACAAAGGCTCTGGTATTTGAAGAACTGAAGGGCCGTGCCATTGCTCTGGATGGCATCCAAAGCAGTATCGCCGAGGGTTCGGGTCTGACGATCGCAATCAAGCCGGAGGATGTTGCAGAAAAAATTCAACGACCTTGGAAACAGAATTGAGCAGGAGAAAAAGCAGCGCCAGTCTGCTGCGCAGAAGAATGCGCCTGCACTTTTGGGTATTTCTGGTATGTATGCAGGCTCCAACTTCCCACTTACGCCGGATCAGCCGGTGATCCTAGGAAGAGACAGCGCAGCAGCCCAGATTGTGTTCTCTCAGGGAGCACAAAAAAGTCAGCCGCCGGCACTGCGAAGTCATGTTTAACAGCCAGACCCAACAGTATCGAGTCACAGAATTTTTTCCAGCAATGGCACTTATGTGAACGGAAGCCGTCTGCCGGCGAACGCTCCGGTGAAGCTTGCGCGTGGAACGGAAATCTCTTTGGGAGACAGCAACAACATTATGAAGCTGCTGTAAGCAATAAGATATGCCAGCCAAACAAGGGAATCGAATGGATTCAAAGCCAAAGATTCAACTGCTCAAGCAAAAACGAAGCTTTTTACAATACATCCTGCTTTCTGTCGTAACCTGTTCTTTATATCACTACTGGTTCATGGATTCGCTGGTAAAGGATGTCAATGCAATCTGCAAGAAAGACGGACAGGATACCGTTGGGGTCGGAAGGATGATCGGATTCAGTATTCTGACATTTGGCGTTTATCAGTATCTGTGGCTCGCAGAAATTGTAGACCGGGTCTATGATAGTGCAGATGAATATGATGTAGAGATTCGGCAGGACAGTGAAAGCTTCTTTATCTGGATGATTTTGGTTCCATTCATTGGATATTTTATTGCAATGCACCGATTCGTTTCGGATGTTAATCAATTGGCTGCTGAATATGAAAAAAACGACGGCATTTTGTAAATGTACTAGCCCTATTACACAGCGTTCCCTGTCTTCTGGGCGGGGAACGCTTATTGGATTAGTTGGGAGTCTGGCCGGGCAGACGATTGAATTGAAGCCGGGACAACGGATCAAGATTGGAAGAAGTGCTGCAGAAGCTTCTGTGATCGTTAATAGTGAAAAAATCAGTAGGGTACACTGTCTGGTCCAATATAATGGGAACCAGCTAGGGTATACCGTTACAGATCTTTCCAGAAATGGAGTCGTTGTTAATGGAAAGCGCATTCTCTACAGTGTGCCGACTTATGTGCCATCGGAAAGCGTTCTTTCTCTGGCAGATGGTGCAAATAAATTTCAGCAAGATATTTCAAAACTATATTATTCTGCCGAGTATCAAAACAATTATCACATTAAACGTAATTCTTTCCATTACAGGTTCCTTAAGTGCATTTGAACAGCCTTACGTTATCACAGATGGTGCAAATGGAACCGGAACATACTTTGTAATCATGAATGAGATCGCTCATGTAAGCC
>ENA-OQCV01000093-OQCV01000093.1-human-gut-metagenome-genome-assembly--contig:-NODE-93-length-25251-cov-3.663350_pt1 | contig 25251 bp, 30 predicted proteins | sample MGYA00242766_ERZ504592 | MGnify/ENA primary metagenome ERZ504592 (study PRJEB26092, sample SAMD00036315) | human gut metagenome | host: Homo sapiens | study: EMG produced TPA metagenomics assembly of...
GAGACTTTTGAGGATTAATTATAAAAGAAAATTAAAGAAAGAGGTTTACCTCTTTTCTTTTTTTGTATAGTCGTGTATATTGAAGAGTAACGGTAAAAATCAGATGAACAGACAGGAATAAAAGTTTCCTGAGAAATGGAGAGATATTTGACAAAAACAGAGAAGATCGCAGCTTTTCGGGAGAAGTATCTCCCTGTATGGGTAATTTTGCCGCTGATAAGCATTTTTGTATTAAACTGTCTTATTTACTGGGGAAGCGGAGTACTGACAGCAGACAGATATCATTTTGATTTTACCATGTCACTGGACAGGGCAGTGCCGTTAATACCACAGTTTATCTGGATTTATATTCTGGCATTCCCTTTTTGGGCAGTGAATTATATTCTGGCTGCACAGAGAGGAAAAGATGGATTTTATCGGTTTGTGGCAACTGATCTGACTGTTCATATTACATGTTTTATTATTTTTCTGGTTTTGCCAACTACCAATGTCAGACCTGAGCTTGCAGGAACTACATGGTCCCAGCAGATGCTTAAGTTTGTTTATCTCATGGATGGTGGAAACAGTCCGTCTAACTTATTTCCGTCAATCCATTGTTATGTAAGCTGGCTGAGCTGGCGCGGAGTCAGTAAATCAGAGAATATTCCAAAATGGTATCAGCATTTTTCACTGATTTTTGCAATACTGATCATTATTTCTACCCAGGTGCTTAAACAGCATTATCTGGTGGATGCCATTGCCGGAGTTGCACTGGTAGAATTGGCGTGGAGATTTTACAGCAAAGGAAATCGCCACGAGATATTCAGACATTTTTTTTGAAAAAATAAGTGAAGCATGCAGTCGGTGGGTAAATAAGAATTGACTGGATGTGGTGAGATGCTGCATTATGGGAATAGCTGCAGAGTAACAGAGAATGGGCCAGACATATTTTGGGATGATAATAGTTAATTATATAACATAAAGAAATGGAGACAATTACATGAAGTGGAACCGTTTTACAGTAAAAACGAAAACAGAAGCAGAAGATATCGTTATCAGCACACTTGCAGAAGTCGGCATTGAAGGCGTGGAAATTCAGGACAAACAGCCTCTGACTGAGGAAGACAAGGCTCAGATGTTTGTAGATATTATGCCGGAAGGACCAGCAGATGACGGCATTGCCTATCTGAATTTTTATCTGGAAGAAGATGCAGACAAAGAAGCAATCCTGAAAGATGTTCGTGAAGCATTAGATGATCTGAAGAATTTTATGGACATCGGGGAAGCTACCATTGAAGAATCTCAGACAGAGGACAAGGACTGGATTAATAACTGGAAACAGTATTTCCACCAGTTCTATGTAGATGATATCCTTATCGTACCGTCATGGGAAGAAGTAAAAGCAGAGGATAAAGACAAGATGATCCTCCACATTGATCCGGGTACAGCCTTCGGTACAGGTATGCATGAGACTACTCAGCTTGTGATTCGCCAGTTAAAGAAATATGTAACACCGGATACAGAGATGCTTGACGTAGGAACCGGAAGCGGTATCCTTGGTATCGTTGCCCTGAAACTTGGTGCGAAACATGTACTGGGAACAGACCTTGATCCATGTGCAGTTCCTGCAGTTGCAGAGAATAAAGAAGCAAACCAGATCGTGGATGAAACTTTTGATATGGTGATCGGAAACATCATTGACGATAAAGCGATTCAGGATCAGGCAGGATATGAAAAATATGATATCGTAACAGCAAATATCCTTGCAGATGTTCTGATCCCTCTGACACCGGTAATTGTAAACCAGATGAAAAAAGGCGCTTACTACATTACTTCCGGTATTCTTGATGTGAAGGAAGAAGTTGTAGTGGAGGCGGTAAAAGCAGCAGGCCTGACGGTCGTAGAAGTGACACATCAGGGCGAGTGGGTTTCCGTAACAGCAAGAAAGGACTGATCCTATGCAGCGTTTTTTGTGGAGTCTTATCAGATTGAGGAAGAGGCACACCGTATCCACATCAATGGGACGGATGTAAATCATATTAAAAACGTTCTCCGCATGAAATGTGGGGAGGATGTGTGGATCAGTGACGGAGGAGATAAAGAATACCACTGCCAGATTGAAGAACTGGGAGAGGATGAGGTTCTGCTGCATATCCTCTATGCACAGGAGCCGGAATATGAGCTGCCAAATAAGCTTTATCTTTTTCAGGGACTGCCGAAAGCAGACAAGATGGAACTGATCATCCAGAAAGCAGTAGAGTTGGGAGCTTTTTCTATAATCCCGGTAGAGACAAAGCGATGTGTGGTGAAACTGGATGTTAAGAAGGCAGCAAAGAAGGTGGTTCGCTGGCAGCAGATCGCAGAGAGTGCAGCAAAGCAGTCCAAGCGAATGCTGATCCCGGAAATCCATGAAGTAATGACCTACAAACAGGCACTGGAATTTGCGAAACAGTTAGATGTAAAACTGATCCCGTACGAACTTGCCAAAGGAATGAAAGAAACCAGAGAAATCCTCAGCGAGATTAAGCCTGGACAGTCTGTCGGTATCTTTATCGGACCGGAGGGTGGATTCGAGGAAGAAGAGGTAGCAAAGGCACTGGAAGCAGGTGCCCATGCGATTACACTTGGAAGACGAATCCTCAGAACTGAGACAGCAGGACTTGCGATTCTTTCAGTTCTGATGTTCCAGTTTGGAAAATGAATAACAGAAACAAGAGAGAACAAAAATGGAAGCATATTTTGATAATTCAGCCACGACCCGCTGCTTTGAAGAAGTAAAGGACATCGTGGTAAAAACAATGATGGAAGATTTTGGAAATCCATCTGCCATGCACCAGAAAGGTGTAGACGCAGAAGGGTATGTCAAAGAATCTGCCAGAACGTTGGCACAGATACTGAAAGTAACAGAAAAAGAAATCCTGTTCACTTCCGGCGGAACAGAGTCAAACAACCTGGCTCTGATCGGTGGTGCGCTTGCCAACAAACGAAGCGGTAATCACATTATCACAACTGCAGTAGAGCATGCTGCAGTCAGCCAGCCGGTAGCCTTTTTTTGCAGGAACAGGGATTTGAAGTGACCATTCTTCCTGTAGACGGGCATGGAGTAGTAAAACTTGACGCATTGGAGAAAGCATTAAGGCCGGATACCATTCTCGTATCTACAATGATGGTAAATAATGAGACCGGTGCGGTTATGCCTGTAGAGAAAATCGGTGCAATGATCCAGGAGAAGTGTCCGAAGGCGCTGTATCATGTAGATGCGATCCAGGCATTCGGTAAATATCGTATTTATCCGAAGAAATGGAATATCCATCTTCTGTCTGTCAGCTCACATAAGATCCATGGACCAAAAGGAGTTGGATTCCTGTACATCAACAGCAAGGCAAAAGTACAGCCTCTCATTCTCGGCGGCGGCCAGCAGAACGGCATGCGTTCCGGAACAGACAACGTACCGGGAATCGCAGGACTTGGTGTTGCAGCGAAGATGATGTACCAGAACTTTGACGAGAAAGTAGAGCATCTTTACCAGCTCAAAGAACGCATGGCAGAAGGACTTTCTAAGATTGACGATGTAGTAATCAATGGAATGCCTGTCAGAGAAGGCGCACCGCATATCTTAAGCGTCAGCTTTCTGGGAATCAGAAGCGAGGTATTGCTTCATACCTTAGAGGACAGAAACATTTACGTATCAGCAGGAAGCGCATGCTCCAGCCATAAGAGAAAACCAAGCGCAACACTTTCCGCAATGGGAATGAGCAATGCACAGATCGAGAACACTGTACGTATCAGCTTCTCAGAGGAGAATACATTCGAAGAAGTTGACTACTGCCTGGAAGTTCTGAATGAAGTACTGCCGATGCTGAAACGCTATGCACGCAGATAACAAATAATAGTTATAAGTGATATTTGGAATGGAACCTGAGATAAGCTCAGGAATATTTGAAAAGGTTGTTAATAGCATTTATATGAATTCTATTTGAAAATTACAGATATTAAATCCAGAAAAATATTAATTCTAATATTATATAAAACAATTTATTATAAGCAAAATAAGAGAAGGAGAAACAAATGATATTCCACGCATTTTTAATAAAATACGCAGAAATCGCCATCAAGGGCAAGAACAGATACATCTTCGAAGATGCCCTTGTAAAGCAGATGAACATCGCCCTTTCCAAAGTAGAAGGTGAGTTTGAAGTAAAGAAAGAACAGGGAAGAATCTATGTATTCTGCCCGGAGCAGTATGACTATGATGAGACAGTAGAAGCCTTGCAGCATGTATTCGGTATTGTTGGAATCTGCCCTGTAGTGATCTACGAAGATCAGGGATTCGAGCAGATGGCAAAGGACGTAGTTTCCTACATGAAGAACTGCCATCCGGACTACGACGGAAGCTTTAAAGTATATACAAGAAGAGCAAAGAAATCCTATCCGATCACATCCATGGAAGTCAGCGCAGAACTGGGCGGCCGCATTCTGGATGAATTCCCGGATGCAAGTGTAGATGTACATGAACCGGATCTGACTCTCTCTGTGGAAATCAGAGACAAGATTTATGTATATTCCCAGACTATCAAGGGCGCAGGCGGAATGCCGATCGGCACAAACGGAAAAGCCATGCTTCTTCTTTCAGGCGGCATCGACAGCCCGGTAGCAGGATACATGATCGCAAAACGTGGCGTTAAAATTGACGCTGTATATTTCCACGCTCCGCCATACACCAGCGAGAGAGCAAAACAGAAAGTTGTAGATCTGGCAAAACAGGTAGCAAAATACAGTGGACCAATCCGCCTTCATGTAGTGAACTTCACAGATATTCAGCTCTATATTTACGACCAGTGTCCGCACGATGAGCTGACTATCATTATGCGTCGTTACATGATGCGTATTGCAGAGCATTTCGCAAAAGAAAGCAGATGTCTCGGTCTGATCACTGGAGAAAGCATCGGTCAGGTTGCCAGCCAGACCCTGCAGAGCCTTGCAGCAACAAACGAAGTCTGCACACTCCCTGTATACCGTCCGGTTATCGGATTCGACAAACAGGAAATCGTAGAAAGATCCTGGGAAATCGGAACCTATGAAACATCCATTCAGCCATTCGAAGACTGTTGTACTATTTTCGTGGCAAAACATCCGGTTACCAAACCAAACCTGAACGTGATCCACCGTTCTGAAACAAAACTGGAAGAAAAAATTGACGAACTCATGAAGACAGCGCTGGAGACTGTTGAGATTATTGAGATTGACTAATATCGATTACAAACATTCGGAATCTGCTGACGCTACTTCCTTATGTTTGAACTTGAAACTCTGGTATACAAAAAAAGAGGAACTGGTAAACAGTTCCTCAATGACTGCGAAAAAATTATTCTGTAACGTATTTGCCTACGATTGCCATAACGGTATCAAGAGCAGCGCCATCAGCGTGGATGTTTAAATCGATTGGTTTGGATAAATCAAGGCTGAAAATACCCATGATAGATTTTGCGTCGATTACATATCTTCCGGATACTAAATCGAAATCGCAGTCGAATTTGCTGATTTCATTAACGAACGCTTTCACTTTATCGATAGAGTTCAGTGAAATTTTAACTGTTTTCATTATGAGAACCTCCCTTAATAATAGTTATTTGCTGACCTGATTGTCTGTCAGCTTACAGTTTTCATCTTAACGGCAGAGACCATAAAAGTCAAGGTGAAAACGGATAAAATTTCCAGAAAGATTTAGTGAAAATGTAGAACAGTGCTAAAATATCAGACTGTTTTGTAGAAAATGAACAATAACTAAAGCGAAAACAAAATCTATTCTGTAAGCATATAAGTTTTCGAAATGTCAGCATGTATACAAAGTCCAGACTACAGAAAATGAGTATGCAGGTATAGAATTATAAAAACAGAAAAATCAATTAGGAGGAAAGAATGGGAAAAAAAGGTTGCACTTCACAACTTAGGATGTAAAGTAAACGCCTATGAAGTAGAAGCCATGCAGCAGCTTCTGGAAGAAGCGGGCTACGAGATCGTACCTTTTGAACCGGGGGCTGATGTATATTTAATTAATACCTGTACAGTAACCAACATTGCAGATCGTAAATCCAGACAGATGCTGCACAAAGCAAAGAAAATGAACCCGGATGCTATCGTGATCGCAGCCGGATGTTATGTACAGACAGATGAAGGAAAACTGGATAAAGATGAGGCTGTAGACCTGATCCTTGGAAACAATCAGAAGGGAAATATTGTCCAGGTACTCGAGGAATATGAGCAACAGCACACCAGGCAGAAACATGTGCTCAAGATCAACCAGACAAAAGAATATGAAGAACTGGCAATTGATCATACAGCAGAGCATGTACGCGCATATATCAAAGTTCAGGACGGCTGTAATCAATTCTGTACTTACTGTATCATTCCTTATGCAAGAGGTCGTGTCAGAAGCCGTAAGATCGCGCATGTAATGGATGAGGTTCATGCACTTGCAGCAAAAGGATACAAGGAAGTCGTTCTGACAGGAATTCATTTAAGCTCTTATGGTGTAGATTTCCCGGCAGAAGAGAAAGAAACACTGCTTTCCCTGATCCGGGCAGTACATGAGGTAGAAGGAATCGAACGAATCCGTCTGGGCTCCCTGGAACCGGGAATCATCACAGAAGAATTTGTGCAGAGCATTGCCGCATTGCCGAAAATGTGTCCGCATTTCCATCTGTCCCTGCAGAGCGGATGTGATACCACACTGGAGCGAATGAATCGCAGATACAGAAGCGCAGAATATGCAGAGAAATGCGGGCTTCTGAGAAAATATCTGGGAAATCCTGCACTTACCACAGATGTGATCGTTGGTTTTCCGATGGAGACAGAAGAAGATTTTCAGGCTTCCTACGATTTCGTAGAGAGCATTCATTTTTATGAAACTCATATTTTCAAATATTCCCGCCGTCATGGAACAAAGGCTGCAGCCATGTCCGGACAGCTCACTGAAGCACAGAAAGCAGCCAGAAGTGACAAAATGCTTGCGTTAAACGAACAGCATGCAAAAGAATATGAGAAATCCGTGCTCGGCAGTGAACTGAAAGTACTTCTTGAGGAAGAAGTAGAGATTAACGGAGAGCAGTGGTATATCGGCCACAGTATGGAATATATTAAAACAGCAGTGAAAAGACAGGACAACTACGGTGTGAATGACATCGTTACTGTAAAAGCTGAAAAATTTTTGGAAGAGCATACATTAACGGGTGAGGTTCTGGGATCAGAATAGTAGTGTGCGAAGCGTGTTACTGAGAACGGAGTGAACAGTAACACGGACAGTAACGTAGAATAATCATCAATAAATTTGCGGTTGCACAATACGTGAAATTATATTAAAATATAGAAGAAAATATGTGTATTGTATACGAAATTTGCAATACATAGCAAAGCAGAATTACTAAGAAGGCTTTGCGACAATAAATCAGGTAAGGACGTGAATAAAATGGCAGAGAACAATCTGGGTAATACCCAATATTTCAGAACAAAACCAGACCAGGAACTTCAGGTAAAGGAAGTCCTGGATCTCGTTTACACAGCAATGGATGAGAAGGGATACAATCCGGTCAATCAGATCGTTGGATATATTATGTCCGGAGATCCTACTTACATCACCAGTCATAAGGGCGCAAGAAGCATGATCATGAAAGTGGAGCGCGACGAACTGGTAGAGGAACTTTTAAACGAGTATATTAAGAACAAATCCTGGGAACGCTGATATGAGGGTTCTGGGATTAGATTATGGATCAAAAACCGTCGGTGTAGCCATCAGTGATCCGCTGGGGCTCACCGCTCAGGGTGTAGAGACGATCTGGCGTAAACAGGAGAACCACCTGCGCCAGACACTTGCCCGTATTGAAGAACTTGTTTCGGAATATCACGTGGAGAAGATCGTGCTTGGATATCCGAAGAATATGAACAATACGATTGGAGAACGTGCCCAAAAATCACTGGAATTTAAAGAAATGCTGGAGAGACGTACAGGTCTTGAAGTGATCATGTGGGACGAGCGTCTGACGACAGTAGAAGCCAATCGTACTTTAATGGAAGCCAGTGTGCGCAGAGAGAACCGCAAGCAGTATCTGGATCAGCTGGCTGCTGTTTTTATTTTGCAGGGATATCTGGATTCCCTGTCCTGTTAGGAGATTAATAAGATGGAGAAAATTAAATTTCAGCTTGAGGACGGAACAGAAGCGGAGTTTTATGTAGAGGAGCAGACCAGGATCGGAGGAGTTGCATATCTTCTGGTATCTGATTCTCAGGATGATGAGGCGACAGCCTATATTTTTAAAGACGTGTCAGAGGATGACAGTCAGGAAGCCTGCTATGAAATGGTCGAGGACGAGGATGAGATGCAGGCTGTTTTTAAAGTATTTGAACAAATGTTAGATGACGTAGACCTTGAAATGTAGCATGGAGGTGTAGTACTTGAGTAACGAAAATAACAACCAGTTTAATAATGAAGCGCGTGAAAATCATGACGGGCAGTTCGGACATGGTCAGAAGAGGCCATACAACAGACCGAAGAATTATAAATATAAACCACAGCACAGAAACTCTTATGGAAGAAAACCAATGCAGGACCGCAAGGCTCCGGCAGATAAAGAGAAGAACGGAATACAGGTACCATTTAAGGCTGCGATAAAGAATTCTTCCCGCAGACCGAAGAAACCAACATCTAAATTAAAGATCATTCCTCTGGGTGGTCTGGAACAGATTGGAATGAATATCACAGCATTTGAATATGAAGACAGCATTGTTGTGGTAGACTGCGGTCTTGCTTTCCCGGAAGATGATATGCTCGGAATTGACCTTGTCATTCCGGATGTCACCTATTTAAAAGAGAATATTTCCAAAGTAAAAAGGCTTTGTGATCACTCATGGACATGAGGACCATATCGGTGCGCTGCCGTATGTACTCAAAGATGTAAATGTCCCTGTTTATTCCACGAAGCTGACCATTGCCCTTATTGCAAATAAGCTGAAAGAGCATAATATGACCAATACTACCAAGTTAAAGGAAGTAAGGCATGGACAGGTCATTAATCTTGGTGAGTTTTTCAATTGAATTTATCAAGACAAACCATAGTATCCAGGATGCATCTGCACTTGCGATCTATTCTCCGGCAGGCATCGTAGTGCATACCGGCGACTTTAAAGTAGATTATACTCCTGTATTCGGAGATGCCATTGATCTGCAGCGTTTTGCAGAGATTGGAAGAAAGGGAGTACTGGCACTGATGTGTGACAGTACTAATGCAGAGAGAACCGGATTTACCATGTCTGAACGTTCTGTGGGACATGTGTTTGATAATCTTTTCAATGAATATAAGACAAACAGAATCATTATTGCCACTTTTGCATCCAATGTAGACCGCGTACAGCAGATCATTAACACAGCTTATCGTTTCGGACGCAAGGTTGCAGTAGAGGGCCGCAGTATGGTAAATGTTATCACAACTGCAGCAGAGCTTGGATACCTTCGCATTCCGGATCAGACTCTGATTGAGATCGATCAGGTTAAGAATTACCCGGATGAACAGGTAGTGCTGATCACAACAGGAAGCCAGGGTGAATCCATGGCAGCTCTTTCCCGTATGGCTGCAAACATCCATAAGAAAATAGTGATCAAACCGAATGATACTATTATTTTCAGTTCCAATCCGATTCCGGGAAATGAGAAAGCGGTATCCAAGGTTATCAATGAGCTTTCCATGAAGGGTGCGAAGGTTATTTTCCAGGATGTCCATGTTTCCGGACATGCCTGCCAGGAAGAAATCAAGCTGATCTATTCTCTGGTAAAACCGAAATATGCAATCCCTGTTCATGGTGAATACAGACATCTGACCGCACAGAAAAATGTAGTTGAGGAACTTGGAATCCCCAAAGAGAATATCTTTGTCCTTGCATCCGGAAATATTCTGGAGCTTGACAGCCAGAGTGCACAAGTAACAGGCACTGTACACACAGGAGCAATCCTGGTAGACGGACTTGGTGTAGGAGATGTAGGAAATATCGTTCTTCGTGACCGTCAGCATCTTGCAGAAGATGGAATTATGATCGTTGTGGTTACGTTGGAACGCCACAGCAATGTGATTCTTGCAGGACCGGACATTGTTTCCAGAGGCTTCGTATATGTGAGGGAATCTGAGGATCTGATGGATGGTGCAAGAGAAGTGGTAGAGAATGCACTGGATTCTTGTCTGGAACGTAATATTACGGACTGGGGCAAGATCAAGACAGTTGTGAAGGATGCGCTCAGTGAACTTTTTATGGAAACGTACCAAGAGAAGTCCTATGATCCTGCCTATTATCATGGAGGCATAAAATGGAACCAAATACAATAGAGGAAAGTATTAAAGGGCTTCTGGAGGCTATAAAGGAGAGCCCTGAATATCTGGAATTTCAGAAGCAGAGTGATATCCTGAAAAAGAAGCCCGAACTGAAGGCACGTGTGGATACATTCAGGGCAGATAATTATAAAGTCCAGAATGAATGTGATTCCGATAATCTGTTTGAAGTTGTAGAGCAGATGGGAAAAGAATCCGCAGAGCTGCGCAGACACCCGGAAGTGAATGCGTATCTGGATGCGGAGCTTGCTTTGTGTAAAATGATGCAGAGAATCTGTATAAAACTGGGAGAAGGTATTGATATAGAGGTCCCGGGAATGTGAGCAGATAAACTGTAAAACAGTTATCCTGCTGTGAGCAGATAACTGAGCGGATGACTTTATCCGCCTGACATACAGAAAGGAAATAGCTTATGAGTGATACCAGAGAACGTGCAGGTGCAGCAGGTGTTGTTGTTGCAGGAACGTTTTTTAAGATCGTACTTTATATATGTGTGATAGTTTTACTTTTCTGGGTAGGAAAGGCTTCTTATCAGTTTGGACATGATGTCTTTAATCAGCAGGCCATGAGTCCCGGAGAAGGACAGGAAGTTACAGTGGTGATCAAGGAAGATACTTCCTTGTACAAGATTGCCAAAACTCTTCAAAAAAAAGGGTCTGGTCAAGAGTGCAACGGTATTTTATGTTCAGGAGAGACTGTCCACTTATCATGGAAAGCTTCAGGCCGGAACGTATCTGTTAAGTACAGCATATACACCTAATCGTATCATGGGAATTCTGGCAGGTGATGATGAACAGGAAGGGGTAAGTGATTCGTGATAGTTGACGAGCGGATGCGTACCTATATTAATTCACTGGATATGGGAAATACACCGTTTCTTGAAGAATTGGAGCAGTATGCCATCAGGGAACGGGTGCCGATCATCCGGAGAGAAATGCAGAGCTTTATAAAAATGTTTCTGGCTGTAAACCGGCCGAAGCGTATTCTGGAGGTGGGGACAGCCATTGGCTTCTCCACACTTCTTATGTGTGAATATGGTCCTGAGGATCTTGAAATCGTAACGATCGAGAATTATGAGAAGAGAATTCCCATCGCAAAAGAGAATTTCAGGAGAGCCGGACGGGAAGCGCAGATTACTCTGCTTGAGGGAGACGCAGGACAGATATTAAAAGAACTGGAAGATTCGTTTGACATGATTTTTATGGATGCTGCAAAGGGACAGTATATCAACTGGCTTCCGGATGTGATGCGTCTTATGAAAAATGGCGGTGTTCTCATCTCTGACAATGTGCTTCAGGAGGGAGATATCATAGAATCCCATTATCTGGTAGAGCGCAGAAACAGAACCATATATAAGAGAATGCGTGAGTATCTGTATGAACTGAAACATAATCCATCCCTGATAACTTCGATCATTCCCCTGGGAGACGGAGTTACAGTCAGTGTGAAACAGGAGTGAACAATATGAGAAAAATAGAATTGCTGGTTCCGGCTAGCAGTCTTGAGGTATTGAAGATTGCTGTTATTTTCGGAGCAGATGCAGTATATATCGGTGGAGAAGCCTTTGGACTTCGTGCCAAAGCAAAGAACTTTTCCCATGAAGATATGAAGGAAGGAATCGCTTTTGCCCATGAACATGGAGTGAAAGTTTATGTGACTGTAAATATTCTGGCCCATAATTATGATCTGCCGGGTGTGAGGGAATATCTGACAGAACTGAAAGAACTGAAGCCGGATGCACTGATCATTGCAGACCCGGGAATCTATATGTATGCAAAGGAAATATGCCCGGAAATCGAACGTCATATCAGTACACAGGCAAACAATACTAACTATGAGACATATCGTTTCTGGTACAATCTGGGAGCAAAGCGTGTGGTAACAGCCAGAGAGCTTTCGCTTGCGGAGATTAAAGAGATCAGAGAGCATATTCCGGAGGATATGGAGATTGAAACATTCATCCATGGTGCTATGTGCATTTCTTATTCCGGAAGATGTCTGCTCAGTAATTATCTGGCAGGACGTGATGCCAACCAGGGAGCCTGTACCCATCCCTGCCGTTGGAAATATTCCATTGTTGAGGAGAAACGTCCGGGAGAATATATGCCGGTATTTGAAAATGAAAGAGGAACCTATATCTTTAATTCCAAGGATCTCTGCATGATCGAGCATATGGACGATATCATTAACAGCGGAATCGACAGTCTGAAGATAGAAGGCCGTATGAAAACCGCTCTCTATGTCGCAACAGTTGCCAGAACTTACCGCAAGGCAATAGACGACTATATGGAGAGCCCTGAGAAATATCAGGCAAATATGCCATGGTACCAGGAACAGATTTCCAACTGTACCTACAGACAGTTTACAACCGGATTCTTCTATGGAAAACCGGATGAGAATACACAGATTTATGATAATAATACTTATCAGAAGGAATATACGTATCTGGGATTTGCTGAGGCAGTGGATGAACGGGGTTATGCGCAGATCACTCAGAGAAATAAATTCTCTGTAGGTGAGACAATTGAAATTATGAAACCGGACGGACAGAATGTAGCTGTCACTGTGAAGGGAATTTATGATGAGGAAGGCAATTCCATGGAGAGCGCGCCTCATGCACAGCAGAAGCTGTTTATCGACCTGGGAACCGAAATCCAGGTTTACGATCTGTTAAGAAGAGCAGAGTGATTAATAAACGCAGCCAACGTTAAATTTGTTGGCTGCGTTTACTGCATTTGCGGGAAAAGGCCTCGAAGCTTTTGCAGAGCAGTTTTTTCGATCCTGGAGACATAAGAGCGGCTGATACACAGTTTTCGGGCAATTTCCCGCTGAGTTTCTTCCTCCATGCCAAAGAGCCCATATCTGCAGCAGATCACCTGATATTCCTTATCTGACAGGACTTTTTTTCAGAGAGCGTAGAAGATAGTCGGTATTTTCGCGGATATAGCAGTCTTCTACAATATCTACAGGTGCACTCTCGATCACATCTAACAGATTAATCTCATTTCCTTCTTTATCTGTTCCTATGGGTTCATATAGGGACACTTCTTTTGAATGCTTTTTCTTAGCACGAAAATACATCAGCAGTTCATTTTCTATACATCTGGCAGCATAGGTGGATAACCGGGAAGCCTTCTGGGGATTAAAGGTTGTGACAGCCTTGATCAGTCCGATGGTTCCAATAGAGATCAGATCATCTGTATCCTCACCGGTTCCCTGATATTTTTTGACCACATGTGCTACCAGCCGGAGATTATGCTCGATCAGGATATTCTTTGCCTGAGAATCACCCTCCTGATATTTTTGAAGATAATAATTTTCCTGGGATATGGACAAAGGTTTTTGAAAGGCCTTCAAATCGCTACCTCGAAGGGGATTTCTATATAGTTTATGTCAAGGACAGGGCGTTGGTGCTTTTCCAGAAAAATTTGAGCCTTTTTACGTTACTGTTCACTGGTAATATCCCGCGAGGTGTTTTTTGTGAGCAAAGGTCACAGAAAACCCGAGACATACTGCGCGAATTTATGCGATCAGCATAAATTCTGTGCATCGCGAAGCGTGTTACTGAGAACGGAGTGAACAGTAACCTTTTTACAATTATTTTACCTGTTCTGTACAATTGTGTGATGGCAGAGTGCTTTTTTCTCTGATATGCTTAATAAAGCTGGTGATAAACAAGAATATGATTTTTGATGCTGATGGACAGGCTGACACAGACAACATTGAAAAATTCAGAGAAAAGGAGCAATCGGATATATGATAAAAACCTATGTAATAGATACAAATGTACTGATTCAGGCACCATATGCAATAGAGTGTTTTGAAGAGAATAATCTGGTGCTGCCATTGGTAGTGCTGGAAGAACTGGATGGTTTAAAGAAGGCTGAAGGTGAAAAAGGTGCAAATGCCAGAGCAGCAGTGCGTAAGCTGGAAAGCTACAGGCAAAAAGGAGATTTATTACAGGGTGTGAAACTTCCGGGAGGCGGAATATTAAGAATCGGAAAAAAACTTTGTACAGGTCGAACTTCCGCAGGATATTCCGGACGATAAGCCGGATAACAGAATCCTGAAAGTATGTAAGGGGCTTGCCGAAACAGAAAAAGAGGGACAGGTCATACTGGTCACAAAGGATATTGTATTACGCCTGAAAGCACAGATACTGGGAATCAGGGCTGAGGATTTTGAACGGGAACGTATTTCAGAAGATGATGCACAATATACAGGGCGCACGGAAATATATTTTCCGGAGGAAAAGGTCAAAGAATTTAAAAAGAAAGGTATTCCCCTTACAGATGCCTACCAGAGCGATGAGGAAGGAAACAGGAGTACACTGACATTTCATGAGAATGAATTTGTTATTTTAAAGCCAGATCAGTCTGTTAAAAAGACACTTCTTGGCAGAGTATCAGGCGATAAAATAGTTCCGCTGGTTTATAAGAAAAGTAAACCCTATGGAATTTCTCCCAGGAATGTAGGACAGTATTTTATGCAGGAAGCTCTTATGACAGATGCAGAGACAGCGCCGCTTGTGATCATAAAGGGGATGGCAGGAACTGCAAAAACTTTCTATTCTCTTGCTGTGGGACTGGAAAAGGTATATAACAATCCTTCACAGGAATACCGCCGTGTGATCGTATGTCGGCCAAACGCACAGTTTGATGATGATATTGGTTTCCTTCCTGGGGATGAAAAAGAAAAATAGCTCCATTAATGCGTCCGGTCATTGATAATCTGGAACAGATTATTGATTCAGATGAGAAGAAACGATATGAAGATGAGGATGAACTAAGAGATAAGATAACAGAGATTTTTGAAAGAGGGATCATTCAGACGGAAGCATTGAATTTCATCAGAGGACGATCTATTGTAAAGACTTATCTGATCATCGATGAAGCACAGAATATGACACCGAATCAGGTGAAGGGAATTATCACCCGTGCCGGACATGGAACAAAAATTATATTACTGGGAGATCCACAACAGATTGACAGGCCATTTCTTGATGAAAGAACAAATGGATTGAGCTATGCGGCAAAATATATGATGAACAGTCCACTTTGCTGGCAGATCACATTATCTGCGGAAGAGTGTGAACGATCTGCACTTGCAATGGATGCAATAAAAAGGCTTTGAGCCTGTGTAAAGGGAGCGAAATATTTGAAATACAAGGAGATTGCAAATAACAAAGAAATTAATGCGTACCTGCAGAAAGGTAATGCAAATCTGGGACAGCTGGGTTTTACAGATCATTCACAGGCACATTGCGTACAGGTAGCGCGTCAGGCAGGAAAAATCCTGAAACGGCTGGGATATTCAGAACATGAAATTGAACTGGCAAAGATTGCCGGTTATATGCATGATATCGGAAACGCCATCAACAGAACTCATCATGCAGAATATGGCGCACTGCTCGCAAATGATTTACTGAAAGAAACAGATATGTCTCTGGAAGACAGAATAACTGTAATAGCAGCCATCGGTAATCATGACGAATCAACAGGAAGCCCTGAGGATGTGGTTTCAGCGGCACTTATTATTGCAGATAAAACAGATGTAAGAAGAAGCCGTGTGCGCCAGAAAGAGCGTTCCGCTTACGATATCCATGACAGGGTAAATTATGCAGTTACAGATGCAAAACTGAAGATTGCAGAAGACAAATCAGTTATTGCACTGAACCTTCAGATTGATGAAAAAATCTGTTCCATGTATGATTACTTTGAGATTTTCCTTGAGCGTATGATGCTTTGCAGAAAAGCTGCGGAAATACTTGGAACAACTTTTAAACTGACAGTAAATGGACGTAAGGTTTTATAGAATTATATAGTATATTCTCTCAGGGGAGTTTAATCAAATCAAGGAAGTCACCTGTGGAGGTTACGAATATCTACGTTACTATAGCAATCCTCTAAAATAATGCATCTTAATCCAGCCCATCAGAGTGTGAAATCCTGCGTCAGATATCTTTGCCGTGCGTCAGCACGCCTGCAGATATTTTCCTTGTCTTTCGCACGCTGCTGAACTGTCTTAAATGCATTATTTACGAGGATTGCTATAAAAAGAACAGAGAAATTTATTGAAAGAGATGCTTGCAAAAAGGGTATCTCTTTTTGTGTTGATTTTTGCAGCGGATGTTTCAAATCTGCATTGAGAAATCAGAATGATTACAGTATAATGAATGAAGAATTTAACCGAACAAACTGCGGAGCAGTTATTCGGTGCAGAGCTACGCAGCGAAGCGGATGATTTTATCCGCCTGAATACAAATACAACAGGAGAGATACATGAAAATATATTTAGCCCCCCTTGAGGGAATCACAGGATATACATACAGAAGGGCACTGTACCAGTGCTTTGGAGGTTTTGATAAATATTTTATTCCTTTTATCCTTCCAAACCAGAAAGGACATCTCAGCACCAGAGAAAAGAAAGACATTATGCCTGAGAATAATGAGGGAATGTATGCAGTTCCCCAGATTCTCACAAAGAATGCAGAGGATTTTATCCAGACAGCGGAAACTCTGCAAGAATATGGATATAAAGAAGTAAATCTGAATCTTGGCTGTCCGTCAAAGACTGTTGTAACGAAGGGCAGAGGTGCAGGATTTCTGGACAGACCGGATGAGCTGGATAAATTTCTGGATGAGATTTTCAGTAAATGTGATATGAAGATTTCCATCAAGACCCGTCTGGGGATGGATGATCCGGAAGAATTTGAGGATCTGCTGATGATTTACAATAAATATCCACTGGAAGAGCTGATTGTTCACGCAAGAGTGCAGAAAGACTATTACAAAAATAAGCCCCGTCTGGAAACATTTGGGGAGGCGGTGGAGCGGGCCAAGAGCCCGGTTTGCTATAACGGAGATATCGTCACAGCAAAGGACTGTACCAGATTACAGGACATGTTTCCGACCCTGGACTGCATTATGACAGGCAGAGGAACACTGAAGAATCCTGCACTTGCCAGAGAAATCCGTGGCGGTGCACCTGCGTCAAAGGAAGAAATCCGCAGATTTCATGATATGATGTACAATGAATATTGTGAAGACCTGTCCGGAGACAGAAATATCCTGTTCCGTATGAAAGAATTATGGTCTTATCTGGCACCTATGTTTACAAACAATAAAAAATTATGCCAAAAATGATTAAGAAGGCTGAGAAATGTGTGGTATATGAAAATGCAGTCAGAGAATTATTTGGCTGTGAACAGTTAATTGGAGAAGTGGAAAATGCGGATATGGAAAAAATACTGGATTATTATAACAGCTGAAAGATATAGAACTCACAGTATTTCGATAAAAAGTAACTGATTAGTATCTTTAAGGCTGCAATATTTTTTGATTAAGTAAGAAGGAGAAAAAACGAATCCTATGAAATCTCATGTATTTCAGATGAAATATTTCTTAGCAGGCATCTATATTATCTGTGTTATATTTACCTGCTTTAACGCCAGGTTTTATCATACGCCTCTGGCGAAGATATCTTCAGTAACAGAAAAGGAAACAATGAGCAGAAAAGGAACCAGGGATGCAGAAGAGTATTATTATACTCAGAAAATTACAGCGCGTATATTAAACGGTACCCATAAAGGGGAAGAGATTTCTATTTCTAATGAATATACATCGTCTCAGGTTCAGAATCAGAAATATCACAAAGGAGACACGGTCCTTTTAAGCGGTTCAAGGGAAAATCCAGGGAAATCCATACGTTCCATAAAGCGTGATGGTTATCTGGCATTGCTGGCAGGTGGTCTGTTTTTTTCCTTCTGATCTGTATTACAGGAAAACAGGGATTCTATACGATCATATCGCTGATATTGAACACAATTATATTCGCATTTGGATTTCAGGCTTTTATGAAAGGGGAAAATATCTTAAATATCTGCAATGTAATTGCTTTTCTATTTTCGATAACAACTCTGATCTGTCTGAATGGAATCCACAGAAAAACATGGGCTTCTGTTGTTTCAACCATATGTGTACTGTTTCTGATCATGGCATTATTTGAATTTTCTATTCAGTTTTTTGGAGATCTGGATTATTCTAATCTGGAATATCTGGGGAGTATGAGTAATTCCGCTGATATATTCTGGACAGATATTATGCTGACAGGACTTGGAGCTATCATGGATGTAGCTGTAACTATTAGTGCTGCAACAGGGGAAATTGTCCGGAAAAATCCAGATGTTTCTCTGAGAAAATTAATACATTCAGGACGGGAAATCGGATATGACATTATGGGAACCATGATAAATGTGTTGCTTTTTGTTCTGGCAAGCAGTATGATTCCTATGTTTATCCTGAAAATGAACAATGAGATCAGGTTTATAACGATCATACGATATCATATTCCATATGATATCTGTCGTTTTCTGATTGAAAGTATAGGAATTGTACTGGCAATCCCTGTATCTGTTTTTATTTCTTCTATTATCATGAAACTACCATCTCTGAAAAGGAGCGACAAAAAATGATAATTTTTCTTGCACTGGTATTGATTATTTTAATGATTCTGATTGGTGGGGAGCGCGGAGCAGTTTCTCTTATGACACTGGCCGGTAATATTGTAATTCTGTTTATTTCGATTCTTCTGATGTCCATTGGTTTCCCGGCTCTGCTTCTGATATTGGCTGCAGGGGCAGGAGTCTGCTATAATTCCCTGTTCTACCAGAATGGAAACAATCCAAAGACACGGGCGGCTTTTCTGGCTACCTTGCTTGTGATGCTGCTTTTATTTATTCCGATTTATCTTATTATATGGAGATCAGGAAGCTATGGACTGAATGAGCTTCAGCTTTCAGAAGATGATTTTATGTATTATTACAGTACGGATATCCATATTAATATGCTTCATGTGGCAGTTTTTGTAACTGTTTTCAGTACTCTTGGAGCGGTTATTGATACTGCTTTATCTGTAACTTCTTCTGTATATGAAGTCTGGACACATAAAAATCAGCCTGACAGCGAAAGAACTTACTTCTTCCGGCTATCAGGTTGGAAAAGAAATTATAGGAACAACTGTAAATACGCTGCTTTTTGCTTATCTTGGAGGCTCTATTCTGTTATTTGCCTATGTTCAGACACAGCAATATAACCTGGAAATTATTCTCAATTCCAAATTTCTTTTTCAGGATGTTGCAATCATGCTGTCTGGGGCGATTGCCTGCCTTTTTACAGTACCGGTATCAATCAGATGTGTGATTCGCCAGATCCATCATGCTGCATCTGAAACAGATCACAGCTGATCGGATTTGTTTTCACAGTCTTTACAGATTCCATGAAGCATATCTCCGCTGCACTGCAGACGGAATCCATGATCCCGGAACAGATGCGCAAAGAGAACATTAGAAGGATTGGAATTAATTCTGTTCTTTTTTGTCCATATATTATCCTGTAAAATGGGTCGTATCTGGAGCAGTATCTTTTGATGTATTATCTATTATCAGCAGTATATAGTATCGCTTCTCGACTTACATTTCTTTTGTGATGCTGTATATAAAAGGACTAACTGTCTGTGGGGAGCAGTCATACTACATATAATCTATAATGCAGTAGGAGCAATGATTATAATTCAATGAAGTAATTTTATGAGGTAATTTATGTGTGAAAATGGAAAAAAAGAAATATCATTCCATTGAGATGACCACAGGATCTCTCTGGAAAAATATACTTCTCTTCAGCCTTCCTCTTATGGGATCACAGGTACTGGAGGTTCTTTTTAACTTAAGCGATGTTGCCGTTGTTGGACGGTTTGCAGATTATATGGCACTAGGTGCCGTCGGCTCCACAACTTTGCTGGTTACTCTGTTTACCGGAATCCTTATCGGAATGGGTGCCGGTGTCAATGTCCGCGTAGCTCACGAACTGGGTGCCGGTAATAAAAAAGGCACAGAAGAAACAATCCATACTTCTCTTCTTTTGTGCGCAATCACAGGTCTGCTCGTCTGCGCCATCTGTCTTCTGTTTTCCGGGCGGATGCTGTCCATGATGAACACGAAGCCGGAACTTATTGATCAGGCTATTTTATATATGAAGATCTATTCCCTGGGAATGCCTGCAATGGCCGTATACAATTTCGGAAACGGCGTATTAAGTGCCATAGGCGATACGAAACGACCATTGATCTACCTTTCCATTGCAGGTGTGGTCAATGTTCTTCTGAATCTGTTTTTTGTTATTGTCTGTCATATGGCAGCCGCAGGCGTTGCAACAGCCAGCGCAATTTCTCTGTATATCTCTGCTTCTCTGGTGATGATCCATCTCCTCAGAAGAACCGATGACTGCAAAGTGTCTCTGCGCAAAATCCGTCTGCACCCCAAGGCCTGCAAAGCAGTTCTCATGCTTGGCATCCCTACAGGTCTTCAGAACGGAATCTTTGCTATTGCAAACCTGTTTGTGCAGACTGGTGTCAACTCTTTTGATGCAGTGATGGTTTCCGGAAATGCAGCTGCTGCAAATGCTGACTCCCTGATCTATAATGTCATGTTTTCTTTTTATACTGCATGTGCAAGCTTTATCGGTCAGAACTGGGGTGCCGGTAATAAAAAACGAATGCTGAAATCTTATAAGGTCAGCCTTACATATGCCTTCATCTTCGGTGCAATCCTGGGTGGACTACTCCTTGTATTTGGCCCACAGTTTCTTTCTCTGTTCGCTACGGAACCAACAGTTATTGATGCTGGTATGCAGAGGATTCGTATTATGGCATTCAGCTATGCGTTTAGCTGTTTTATGGATGGCAGTATCGCCGCATCCCGAGGCATCGGAAAAAGTATTCCGCCTACCATTATCGTTATCCTGGGCTCCTGCGTATTTCGTATTGTCTGGATTTATACAGTATTTGCACATTTCCAGACGATTTCATCACTGTATCTTTTGTATATCTTCTCATGGGGAATTACAGGACTTGCAGAAACTCTGTTTTTTGTTGTAAGTTTTAACATAATATATAGCAAGAATTCTCCTTCCTCTATAGGTGGGAGATGAATTGCAAAAAAATCAAAAATGAACACTTGTTCTGCAACGCGATTCATGGTATAATAGAATCAGTCGATAAGGTAAAAGATCAAAAAAGGACTGTTTTATGGAAAAAAGTAGATCACAATGCACATTCAGTATATTTGATGTATTATCATCTGATCATGGTGGTAAAATATCGAAGAAAAGTTATCAATGACCCAAATTTCAGAAAGAGCAAAAGAAATATGGGAATATATTGCACCCCGATATGGAATTGTTTTGGAGGAATGGAATCATGATATTGACCATGTGCATGTAATGTTTCGTGCACAGCCTAAAACGGAACTCAGTAAATTTATCAATGCATATAAAAGTGCCAGCAGCAGGCTGCTGAAAAAAGAGTATCCGGAAATCCGGGAAAAACTTTGGAAAGAAGCATTCTGGAGTCAGAGTTTCTGCCTTTTGACGGCAGGAGGCGCACCGGTTGAAGTGATCCGTCAATACATCGAAACCCAGGGAGAGAAAAAGCATTGAACATAGCATATCGTTTCCGGATCTATCCAACAGAAGAACAGAAGATACTTCTGGGAAAAACATTTGGCTGTTGCCGTTTTCTGTATAACCAGATGCTTAATGACAAGATCCGGGAGTATAAAAAGACGAAAAAACTGTTAAAAAAGTACACCAGCCATGTATAAAAAGGAGTATTCATTTCTGAAAGAAGTAGATTCGCTGGCACTGGCAAATGTTTAGCTTCATTTGGAGAAAGCATATAAGAATTTTTTCCGTGATCCCAAGGTTGGATTTCCACGTTTCAAGTCAAAACATCACTCCAAAAACAGCTACACAACAAATGTAGTCAACGGAAATATTCTGGTAGAAGATAAGCGGATCCGGCTTCCCAAATTAAAATGGATCTCCATGAAAAAACACAGGGAGCCTGCAGAAAACTGCTGTCTGAAATCAGTGACAGTCAGTATGGAGCCGTCCGGAAAGTATTTTGCAAGTCTGCTGTATGAAGGATACAGCTGCGAAAACCAAGCAGCAGATGAAGATTACAGCAATGCCAAAATACTGGGGATTGATTATGCGATGCAGGGGATGGCAGTGTTTTCAGAAGAGATTGAACTTGAAAAAAGCAGGATTCTTCAGAAGAAATGGAAAAAAGGCTGGCAAGGGAGCAGCGTAAACTGTCGAGATGTGTAAAAGAAAGCCGCAATTATGTGCGGCAGAAAAAGAAAGTTGCCAGGTGCCATGAAAAAATTACGAAACCAGAGAAAGGATTATCTGCATAAACTGAGCCGCAGGATCACAGACCAGTACGATATAGTCGCGGTAGAAGATATTGATATGAAAGCAATGGGCCAGTGCCTGCATTTTGGAAAAGTGTACAGGATAATGGATACGGGATGTTCCGGAATATGCTGGATTATAAGCTTGCCTGGAAGGGAAAGAAATTAGTAAAGATAGACCGCTTTTTCCCTTCAAGCAAAAAATGCAGTAAATGCGGAAAGATTAAAAAAAGAGCTGGGATTATCCGAAAGAGTATACCGCTGCACGTGTGGAAATGAGATGGACAGAGATCGAAATGCAGCGATCAATATCCGTGAAGAGGCAAGAAGGATGCTGGCAGTATAAACTGTCCATATCCGGACAATAAGTAAGAAAATACGCCCGTGTCCGGGCAAAAAGAATCGCGGGGTACGCGAGGATAGCTTGTAGATACTTGGCTCAGTAGAGTCATTGAGCAAGAAGCCCCCACTTCAAAATCTGGGATTTAAGTGGTGGGAGCATGTCACGAAAATATGGGTTGGAAAATAGTTACAGCCACTCTGTGATTTATATGCCAGGTGGATTCCACAATTGACTGGAAAGAAAATCAGCTTACAAACGGGTGAAATCTCAATCGGAATTGACCGAGCTGAAAGCGAGGGATACTTCTTGTCCGAGGGGCAAGAAGGTGGAACTAAAAATAATTAGAACAATCGGAATTTGTAGAATTAGTAAATCTCGATTTTGGGAAATACTAGAATGTGTCTCATTATGGTTTTAATGCGGTTTGTAAGGAGAAACAATATGATTGGGTTTGCTATATGGTCACTTTTGGGAGTGTTTATAATTGGATTAGGAATAAAAGATATGTTTTCTAAGAATCCCGTTGGATTCTGGGCTAATACCGAAACAATAAAAGTAAAAGATGTTAAAGCTTACAATCGTGCGAGCGGACTATTGTTTATAATCTATGGAATCATTTTTGTTATATTAGGAATTCCGCTGTTAGATGGTCAAAATACACCATACGTTCTGTTGTCGGTTATTGGTGTGATGGTGGAAACAATTGTAATTATGGCTGCTTATAGTTTAGTTATCGTTAAAAAGTATGAAGAGAAGTAAATAACTTTGAAGTTGCAAGGAGGAAATTATGAAATTTATGCAAACAGAGAAAAAACAGCTATTGATCTATGTGATTATAGCATACGGAATCACATATGTAATGGGACTTCTGATGTGGTATAGCTATGGAAAAGGTCTTGATCTCAGCGCTTTTCCAAAGGCGCAGATGCTGTATCCAGCAGCAGGTGTGATGATGGCTTATTTAATTACCAAAAAGGAGATAAAATCTTCCAACGGCTTTTTACATATTCTTTGTAGCTCTCACGGCGGTGCTGGTTGTCTGCACGGCGGCTTCTGTTCTGGCTCCCCAAAATAGAGATCTGATGAGCATGCCATATTCTCAGTGGGCACCGATCATGAATTACGTTATAATAGGTGGCAGCGTTATTTTCTGGATTCTTCTTCTGCAATCCGGTAAAGAAAAGCGCAGATCCTATGGACTGAACAGCGAACATTGGAATATATCTATTCGTATGATCCTGTTGTTTATTGGATTATATCTTCTCAGATTTGTGATTGCCTGTGCTCTGAGCGGCCAGCTTTCTGAATTTGGCAAAATAATGGCAAATCCTACTACCTGGATCATATTTTTTACTGTTTTGGTAAACTTTTTCCTGTCAGTAGTGGCATTCTTTGGAGAAGAATACGGATGGAGATATTATCTTCAGCCTCTTCTTCAGAAAAAATTTGGACTAAAAGGCGGCGTAATCCTTTTGGGCTGTGTGTGGGCTGTATGGCATCTGCCAATAGACTTCTTCTATTACACTACGCCGGATATGGGGCTGGCGGCTCTGGCAAGCCAGTTTGTTACCTGTATTTCACTGGGGATTTTTATGGCATATACTTATATGAAAACCCAGAATATCTGGGTTCCGATAATTATTCATTTTCTGAATAATAATATGGTGGTAGTTTTTTCAGGAACGTACTCTTCGGATGTACTTCAGAATCAGCAAATCCACTGGGGAGCTATTCCTGTGGCACTGGTAATGAATCTGCTGATCTATGGGTGGGTGATCTTTCTGAAGTCATTTAAGGAGAAAAAAGCATAATATTGAATTCGTTCAAATTATTTAGAACAATTTGCAGGAGTACCTGCATTTTTAGGAATAGTTATTTTAATTCATGTATTGCAGATTGGATGATATTTGCAAAAATTGAAGTGGCATAACTTATAATAGGTTAATCATAATTGTAATCAAAAATCAATGTCCATTCTGTGGCAAATCATTAAGGGTTGTACCTATAAATAGTGAAGAATATTGTCCACACTGTGGTTGTAAAATAGAACAGGAGCATAAGAAAATTCCAGTTTGGAGAATTGAGAAAATTCGTTAAGGAAAGAATCGAAGGTGGTGCAAACGAAAAAGCAGTATGGAGACTTTTCATTAACTGCCCTTTCGTTTGCATCAATTTCGATTTTTTCTGGTTGAAACAAAAGCGCGTCAACTCTATATGGGACTTTTAAATTATGACACTCTATTTTATTAATAGGATAGCGTGTACACATAGAAACACATAGAATTTTATAATTCAGTCCATGTATTATG
>ENA-OQCV01000094-OQCV01000094.1-human-gut-metagenome-genome-assembly--contig:-NODE-94-length-25194-cov-3.834085_pt1 | contig 25194 bp, 27 predicted proteins | sample MGYA00242766_ERZ504592 | MGnify/ENA primary metagenome ERZ504592 (study PRJEB26092, sample SAMD00036315) | human gut metagenome | host: Homo sapiens | study: EMG produced TPA metagenomics assembly of...
ATAGCACAACCTGTCTTTGTACTTCCATATTTTTTATTTTTGTACAAATTTTAGCACATTTCTTGACATCTATACAAATTTGATTGTTTTTCTGTTTAAAATCCACAGAAAAATGGTTATTGTTCACTTCGTTTTCAATAACACGCTTTGCAGGATATTACCAGTAAACAGTAACTAAAAATGTTACAGAAAAACAGACTCAATATACAAAGGTATTGTACATCAAGTCTGTTTTATCTGTGCAGTGTTTATTCACTTCTCAACGCATCAATAGGATTTAAATTTGCTGCTTTCACAGAAGGAAGCAGTCCAAATACCACACCTATTACTGTAGAAAACAATACTGCGATCACAATCGATGGCACACTGATCGCAGTAGGCGAACCGGTAACCTTTCCCACCACTTTCGACAGCCCGATTCCTGTTATTACTCCGATAATACCGCCAATACTGGTAAGTACGGAAGCCTCTGTCAGAAACTGTCCCAGAATAGTCTTCTTACGTGCCCCGATAGCCTTTTTCAGACCAATCTCTTTGGTACGCTCCGTAACAGAAACCAACATGATATTCATGACACCAATACCACCCACAAGGAGAGAAATACTTGCAATCCAGATCAGCTGATTATTTGTACTCTCACTGAGTTTCTGCATATTCTTGACCTGCTCCATAATATTATCGGCTTTGTATTTCATGGTTGTATTTCCGTCTGTATTTAAGGCTGCAATTAAATTATTCAGCACATCTGCTGCTGCATTTCCCACCGAACTCATGGTATCTGTGCTGTCTGCTTTCACAATTACATTCTGAGGAACATCAAATTTAAAGGAAATCGGCCAGCAACTGTCCGGAATCATTACACTTCCTACAATCGACTGATAATAAGTGTAATATTCGTCAATACTGTTGATCGTCGGCTGATAATTCTCATCCTGCCGGATCACTCCCACAATCGTATATGGTTCCTGATTGATCTCCACAGTCTGCCCTACCGGGTTCTGTGACGGGAACAGATTCTGTGCCGCATTGTCATCGATCAGCGCAACTTTATTGTAATTTTTGTAGTCATCTTTTACAAATCCCCGTCCTGACTGAATTATATATCCGCAGGTAGCCAGATAGTTCACATCAATCCCGTAAACACTTCCACCCTCCAGACTGTTATTGTTATTATAAATAGATGCGCTGGTACTGTTATAATAAAAGGTCGCATTCTCAACATGATCCAAATCTTTTACTTCTTCTTTTACATCATCTGTCAAAATCGGTGTTTGTGAAGAATTTCCATATTCCGCATCATACTGGTTATCTCCATCATACAGATAAATCTTTACCGTATTGGAACCTGCACCTATCAGATCTTCCTTAATCTGTTCACTGGTTCCCTTGATGGTAGAAACAATTGCAATAATAGATGCAATACCAATAATGATACCCAGCATGGTCAGGAAGGATCTCATCATATGTGACCATATTCCCTGAAAAGCCAGGCGTATATTTTCAAGCATAAAATGTCTCCTTTCTCAATTAATATCCATACATCTGATTCAGAGTAACTTCATTTGTTTTGGCTCCCTCTTTCACATCTTTTCCATATGGAAATGCGATCAGATCATCTTCACTGAGTCCACCCTTGACAATCACACTGTAACCGCCGTCTACAGTTGCACCTACAGAAATCTCCTGCTTCTTCAGGACGCCTTTATCATCTTTATATACATAGCTTTTTATTATTGTCATTTCTGACAAAAGCTTTCTGGATGACCATAATGTTCTCTGCAGCAGATGCTTCATAATTAACAGTAACAAAGTCCTGATCCTCCAGTTGAAGAGTTTTATCAGTCACCACTGCTGTAAATGCATAATAAGATACATTGGGATTGCTGCCTCCATAATAACTGTTACCGGTTACAGGATATTCCGAAACATCCATAACATCTGCCTCAAAAGATCCGCTGGTATAACTTGTACAATTAAGCTTTGTGCCTTCTTTAAAATCATCGAGCATCAGTTCACTCACAGAACCTACCACATAAAATCCATCACTGCTTTTTATCTTGATCAGAGCCTTACCGTCAGTTGTCTCACCACTTCCGAAATCCCCCACATAAGTAACCGTACCATCCAGTTTTGCAGTGATAAGCTTTTTATTAGCTTTCTTTTCCAGCTGTGATATCTTGATATCGCTTTCCTGGAGATCCAGCTTCAGACTGGCAATCTTACTCTTCTGATACTTAATAGCATCTGCCCTGGAAACAGGGGTTCCGGTAGGTTCATCATTCCCACCAGGATTATCATCTCCTCCATCATCTGGATTCTCATCATATTTATCTGCATCTGCCAGTGTAAATTCCACCTCTGCAAATTCATATACCGGTTTCTCCAGAAAACTTCCGTTTACCAGATAATAACCTGTGCAGGAGGTTTTCAGATCATCATAGTCCGCTATTGTATCATTCTGATGAAATTCCAGACGGTACCAGTAACCACCCTGATTAACAACTTTGGTTCCATCAGGACTGTATCCTGCAAGTTTATTAAAGAATGAACCCATTACTGTTACTTTTTCTTTTGCACTGCTGCACAGATATACATATGGATCGTCCTCTGTGCCACTTCCTGTAAACGGAACAGAATCTGCATCCAGTTTCTGATAAAACGGCTCGTCACCATCAGTGATATTCGGATCACCTTTTCGGTAATAGGGATCAAAATATGTGGTATGATCATCCAGTGCCGGCGTTGGCGTTGGTGATAATTCCGGCATATCATTTTTCCCGGAATTAAAATCATCCTTCTCTCCGTCACTGAATCCATTTGCTGAAGGATCCGTATATACCGGGATATCATTATCCGCAGATGTTCCATCTGATGAACCGCCTGTATTTCCGGTATCTGTTGAAGCATCATCTCCCGGTAAATCTGACTTGGATGAAGAATTGTCTGAGCCCGCATTATCCACTGCATCTCCATCTGTAAAAGCAGATAATAAAAACGGATACATGGCTGTTGCCAGGTAACTGCCGGACATATCTGCTGTGGATGATAACGTATCATCCGGTTTCATATCATCATCGCCTGTATCATTATCAGTTCTTCCTGTTTTTGAATTCAGATCATCGGCATCTGTACCCGCATCTGTTTCCTCTACAGGACCACCATTCTGAAGGCTGTTCAGTCTGTTCACTGCTTTATTTAAATCCTGCTCCAGTTTCTGTTTTTTCAGCTTTGCTATATTCAGTTCCATTTCCACCAGAGTAGTATCAAAAGAAACCAGAGGATCCCCTTTTTTTACGGCATCTCCCTTTGTCACATGAATCTGATCAATAATCAGGTCTTTATCACCGTTTACTGTCTGTGTTGCACTGGATGTAATGGTTCCGTCAAGCGTGGTGGAAGGTGTATAAAATTCCTGCAGTAATCCGCTCACAGGAGTAACCGCCACTGTTTTCTGGCTGTTTTTCTTCAGCTGCATCAATCCCGCTGTAATTCCGCTTCCTGCGATTACCACCACAAGCACTCCTGCGAGGATTTTCTTTACTTTGCCCATGAAGATCACCTCTTTTCCTGAAGGATACCATCTTTGATCGTAACCACCCTCTTCGCATGTGCGGCAATATCCGCATCATGGGTGATCATCAATACAGATACCCCCTCATCATTCAGCCTCTGGAAAAGTTCCATAACCTGCGCACCGGATTTACTGTCAAGAGCACCTGTAGGTTCATCTGCAAGAAGAAGTTTCGGGTTATTGACGATTGCCCTGGCAATGGCAACCCTCTGCATCTGACCTCCTGAAAGCTGATTTGGCTTAAAATCCACTCTGTCCGCCAGGCCCACTCTGTCAAGTGCTTTCAGTGCGCGTTCTCTTCTCTCCTTCTTAGGTACCCTCGCATAATTTAATGGCATCTCAACATTTGCCAGAGCACTCTGCTTAGGGAGAAGATGAAAACTCTGAAAAACAAACCCTATCTTATTCAGCCGGATATCTGACATTTCATTCTCCGAACACGCCTTAATATCCACTCCATCCAGAAAAAAATGTCCCCTCTGTCTGCTTGTCCAGACATCCGATAATGTTCATCAGAGTAGTTTTTCCCGAACCGGATGGTCCCATAATTGCCACGTATTCTCCTTCTTCCATGGAGAAATTCACATCTTTTAATACCGGAACCTTCATTTTACCCTGCTGATATTCTTTATATATACCCTTTAATTCCAGTATCATTCGATCCCCTCCACGTCTTCACCTGCGCTCATACCAGGTGCCTCATCGATTGGTACAAGTTCCTCATTTGGATCAATCGAGTCATCCGAACTGTCATCTTCAGAACCCTCTTCCATATCTGGATCTGTATAGGCTTCCCCATCTGCGGAATCTGGCTGTTCATCATCCATATTTCCATGATCAGCATCCATATCTGTAATCCCGTCCGCGCCTCCGCTCATTGTCTGAGCCAGATCTCCGATCTCTGTTTTTTTCGCCTTCTTCCAGAGCCGCTGTCGGGAATGCAATCGCATCTTTCTTTGTAAGGCCCTCAACAATCTTATATTCTCCAAGATCATCATCATGTTCTCCAAGTGTTACATAACGCTTCTCCAGTCTGTTCTTATCGCTGGCTGCCCATACATACGGTTCATTGGTATCTGTGTCCAGAATATAGTAATCACTGAGCCACAGACCATCTTTTTTCTCATCCTGTCCGATGTCACGTTCTATGTACACATGCTGTCCAAGCATCAGATTCTCAGAGGAATCCAATTCCACATAAAAAGGATAAGAAGTAGACGTTGTCTGATCATCGGAACTGGTACTTGCCATACCCATATACATATCATTACTGCTGTCATCTGAAGTTCCATTATTCACATCTACGGATCCCATCGTTCCTTTCCATGATTTTAACTGCTGTCTACTCTGGAACGGATGATCACTGCCTCTCCGGGTACAATAGAATCCCTGTTCTGTTCATTAACTTTACCTTTTACTCTGTAAGCACCTGTACTGAGAATTGTAATAAATGCAGAACTGTCCGAACTTCCGTCACCTGACGACATGCTACTGTCCATTGCACTGCTGTCATCCACAGAATCACCGTCGTCACTTGTCATTTTGGAAGTGTCAATTTTCTGTATCACACCATCTATTTCACTTCGAACCTCTGTATTCTGTGTTGCGCTCTGAAGTTTATCAATTTCAGACTGTTTACTCTTCTGACTATATTCATTCTTCTTGAGATTCATTTTGTTAGTCTCGATTTCAATGGTATAGGACAACTGATCTTCGGCCTTTGCTTTTTTTCTTCTCCGCTTCCAGCGTAGCTATCTGTTCTGTCAGGCTGATCTGTTCAATTTTTTAATCTATCCAGATCCAGTTGCGCCTGCTTCAGATCATCCTCAATACTGCTGAGATCATATTCAAAAAGAAGCTGTCCGGCCTTTACCTCTTCTCCGGTCTTAACTTCCACTTCTTTTACTTTTCGTCCACTTTCTATTTTTACGTTTACAGTTTTCTGCGGTTCTACCACACCGGCAAACCGATTTACCGCTGTTGTTTCAGATCCGGTGATCACACTTACTTTTGACACATACACAATAGAATCACCGGTTCCACTCTGACCGTTTCCTTTAAAGTGATACCAGACTCCGGTTCCGATACCACCTGCTGCGATCAGGATTCCCAAAACGATAATAATACGCTTCTTCATAAGTTGCCTCCTTGATATTATCACCTTGTTCAGGCTAACATCTATTATACACTACTGCTTTTTTGATATCATTATTATTCACTTTCCTATCATAGCAGATTCTGCCTTAAAATAAAAGCATTGTAATCAAATGGCAACATTTTTCACAATTTTTTCACGATTTTTTTTATGAATTTCGTTCATCTTTTTCACATTTTTTTGACAGTCAGTACAAAATCTGTTAAAATAAACAGAAAAGTAACTGTCAAACAGTTGCACAGAAAGCACTGTGAAAGGAAAGAACACGTATGAATATAAATCAAACACCTGATTCTTCTTTTCTCTGTCTTATTTTTTCTTTTGCTGTATCTGTAAGCAGCGGCTGTTTCCGCAAAAATGAGTCAGATGTAAAGAGTGTAGTCAGAAATGAACTGGATCAGTTAAAAATCTCGATTCAGAAACTACGCAAAAATACATACCCTATACAGAGCTGTTCCCCGATGCCACAGAGAATACTGATTTAACTGATGAAATCAATGAAACCTTTTCTCTCTTTTTCCGGAAATTTAATTACAAAATTTCGGATGTCATCGTCGGCACAGCCAATCATTCTGCCACTGTTTCTGTCAAACTGACCACAATCGATTCCAAAGTTCTTGCCAGAGATTTTAAAGCAGAACTTCTCCGGACACAGATCACAGAGTCAGCCCAGGCGCAAAAAGGAAATATCAAAGATTCTTCCAGATCTCTTGAGGCTCATTATCTGATCCTGAATCATCTTTTAAACACAAATGACTATGATACAGCTGAGACAGACTGTAACATACAGCTTGTCAATACAGGCAATGATAAAAAGGAAAAATGGAAGATCCAGCGTACCAATTCTCTGGAAGATGACCTTGTCGGCGGTCTTATAGCTGATCTGGCAGATCCGGATATCCTTTCACCGGAAGATACCCTGACCGTCTATCTTGACACTCTACAGAAACTGGATTTGAAAGAAATGACATCTTATCTGGGTGTAGTAAATATCATGAATACATCCGATACTGCAAAAAATTCCATTGCCTCAGCACTTGCCGAACAGATTCATAAAAATTTTAATTATGTCATTAAATCCAGCAGTGAAAATGGATACAATGCCACTGTTACAACTGAAATTACAACCTTTGACAGTGATTCGATCCTGGCTGATTATCAGGAAAAGCTTGATAAATATCTGGCTTCTGCTGACGCAGTTATCGATGGCTCCCAGAAACGATACGAGAAATCTTTCGAAATTCTTCTGAACAGCATCAATGATAATACCGTTACTACCGTCAATGATGTAGATTTTGTTCTAATCAATGATGGGGTATCCTGGAAACTTCAGGATGAGGGAAATACTTTGGGAAATGCTATTTTCGGTACTTTGACAGATTCTCCTCTCGAGACTTCTGATTCTGAGGATGAAAATATTTCTGCCGATACAGATAAGCAGACAGATGATAATACTTCTACTGAAAGCAGTTCCAATTAACGATTAGTCAATCGGATATTCGCAATCCGCTTCCGCTACTTGCTCATAACCAAATAACTGCTTCGCAGTTTGGTTAAACAACTAAAAATGGCCACCATATCACAGAAATGTTCCTTTCCCGAATCATTCTATGATATGGTGGTCTTTTTAAATCTTGTCTTATTCTTTTTCACATCCCCCGGTTATAATTTTGATAAACAGTAAAATCCAGACGATAAGAATAATCGGTCTTACGATTTTATTTCCATTTTTCATTACCATTCCAGATCCTACATAATGCCCTGCAATGGAAAAAATCAGAAGCTGCAAGTCCAAGATATATGACAATCTTTCCACTAATAAAAAAGCAACTAATGCCATTATATTAGAAGAAAGATTTGCAAGTTTCATAGTTCCGGAAGCTTTCGCTACGGGAAGTTTTGCTACTCCTGTATATAAAATAAGCAGAAACGTACCAGTTCCCGGCCCATAAAAGCCATCGTAGCAGCCAACAGCCAGAGAACACACCGCACACAAAATCCACTGTTTCTTTCTGGAAATCTCTACATTGCTGTTATCATCCAGATTTTTCTTCTTCATTACATAAAACGCAACAATAGGAAGTACTGGAATCAGCATCCATTTTAATATCTTATCACTGGCAAGAAGCGCAATATGAGCGCCTGCAAAAGAACCGACAAGAGCCATGGAAATACATGGCAGTGCAACTCCCCAATCTACAAATTTATTCTTACATAAACGTGCTGTTGAAATCGCTGTCCCAGTTGCCGAGGATAATTTATTCGTTGCTATCGCATTGTGCATCGGAACCCCTGCAAGCAGATACGCAGGCAGGGAGATCAAACCACCCCCGCCTGCGATAGAATCAACTAATCCTGCAAGGAATACCAACGGGCATACAATCAAAAACGTCTGAATTGTAAGCTCCATCCTTATTCAGTTACTTCCTCCGGTCTTACTTCCAGTTCCAGTTCTTTTAACTGCTCCTCGCTTACGCGGCTCGGAGACTGAGTCATCAGACAGGAAGCATCTTTAACCTTCGGGAATGCGATTACGTCACGGATGCTGTCAACTTTCGCCATAAGCATTACCAGACGGTCAAGTCCGTATGCCAGTCCGGCGTGAGGCGGAACTCCATATTTGAATGCGTCCAGAAGGAATCCGAACTGCTCGTGAGCAGCTTCTTTTGTGAATCCAAGTGCTTCAAACATTCTCTCCTGAATATCATCCTGATGGATTCTGACACTTCCTCCACCAATTTCATTACCGTTTAATACGATATCATATGCTTTTGCACGAACTTTTCCAGGATCTGTATCCAGAAGCGGAAGGTCCTCTTCCATAAGCATGGTAAATGGATGATGCATTGCTGTGAAACGATTCTCTTCTTCACTCCATTCAAGAAGCGGGAACTCTGTTACCCATACGAAACGATACTCATTCTTATCAAGAAGATCCATCTGCTTTGCAAGTTCCAGACGAAGTGCGCCAAGTACATCATAAACCAGTTTCTTCTTATCTGCTGCAAACAGAAGTAAGTCTCCTGCTTTACCATCCATAGCTGCTACCAGAGCATCCATCTCTTCATCTGTCATGAATTTAGCAAAAGAAGATTTTCTTGTGCCATCTTCAGCGATTGCAATGTATGCAAGGCCTTTTGCACCGTAACCTTTGGCAAACTCAACCAGTTTGTCAATTTTCTTACGTGGCATAGCGCCCTGTCCTTCTGCATTGATACCACGAACACTGCCGCCATTTTCCAACGCAGAAGTAAACACGCTGAATCCACAGTTTTTAACTACATCACTTACATCATGAAGTTCCATTCCGAAACGCATATCCGGTTTATCAGAACCAAATCTGTCCATAGCTTCCTGCCATGTGATACGCTGGATTGGAAGTTTTACATCAATATCAAGTACTTCCTTGAACAGATAAGCAAGGAATCTCTCATTTACATCAATTACGTCATCAACATCTACAAAAGAGAGTTCCATATCGATCTGGGTAAATTCCGGCTGTCTGTCCGCACGAAGGTCTTCGTCACGGAAACATCTTGCAATCTGGATATAACGGTCATAACCAGAGCACATCAGAAGCTGTTTGTACAGCTGCGGAGACTGTGGCAGACCATAGAAATGTCCCGGATGAACACGAGACGGTACCAGATAATCTCTTGCACCTTCCGGTGTACTCTTACCAAGCATCGGAGTTTCAATTTCAAGGAATCCTTCTTTTGCGAAGAACTGTCTTGTAAGCATCATGACTTTGCTCTTAAGCATAATATTCTTCTGAAGGTCAGGTCTTCTTAAGTCAAGATAACGATATTTCAGACGGATTTCATCATTTTGTCTTGCTGTTCTCTTCAATTGGGAACGGAGGTACCTCTGCTTCAGACAGAACACGAAGGGATTTTACGCGAAGCTCAATTTCACCTGTTGCAAGATTCTTGTTAACAGCGCCGCCTCTTTCTTCTACCACACCGGTAACAGCGATTACGAATTCACTTCTCAGCTTACCTGCTTTTGCAAAACCTTCTTCATCAATGCTGCCATTCTCAAAAATCAGCTGCATGATACCGGAACGGTCTCTTAAATCTACGAAAATAATTCCGCCTTTATCGCGGGCTTTCTGAACCCATCCCATAAGGACAACTTCTTTGCCGATCATTTCCTTTGTTACTTCTGCACATCGGCATGTTCTGTGCAGTCCCTGCATACTTTCAGCCATGTTTCTTTCCTCTTTTCATGCTTTCTATATTATAAGAATTGTTGTAACTATCCGGCAGTCTGCTATCTCGCAATGTTGCTGAACAGTTACGAATTATTACATTCTGTCTTTAAAGAATTCTACAAACTCTGTATAGCCCTCTGCTGTCATCTGATCTTTCTGGAATTTCTTATTCTTCTTCATAATAGAAATATTGATCTGGGTTCCTGCATTACGCTCTTCCTGAGCCTGTTTCAGAATCGTCAGCATCTTGTCTGCCGGCATATTCTTCTCGATAAGATATGCTTTCTTACCATTCTTTGTCGGGATTTCATAATTTCTCTCAAGAAGAAGCATTACGATTCTCTCGAATCCAATTGAAAATCCGCAGGCAGATGTATTGTTTCCTGTAAATTTACCGATCATCTCATCATAGCGTCCACCGCCGCCTACGCTGCCGCCAAACTCATCCATAGAGATTTCAAAAATCGGTCCTGTATAATAAGACATTCCACGTACCAAAGTCGGATCGAAAGACATCTTAAAATCTGCTGTCTTAACAGAATCTACAGTAGAAATGATTGTTTCAAGGTCCTCAGCAACCTTTGGATCCAGAACATCTTTTAATTTCCTCTTTGCAGTAACGAACACCCTCAATGTCAGAAGTGATCTCTTTGAAAAGTCCAAGGTAGGTATCAATGCTCTCTTTTGCAAATCCTTCCTTCTCCAGTTCTTCTGCAACACCTTCCAAACCAAATCTTGTCCATCTTGTCCAGAATGATAAACACAGTGTCAAAGCTTTCCTGTGGGAATCCACTGTACTGCGCCATCGCTTTTAAGATTTTTCTGTCGTTGATGCGAATCGTAAAGTTATGGAAATCCAGCTTTCCGAGCAACGTTGTGGTAGCAAGAACCAGTTCGATCTCAGCCAGATAAGTAGACTCACCCAGAATATCAATATCACACTGCATAAACTGACGGAAACGTCCTCTCTGCGGTCTGTCTGCTCTCCACACATTGCCCATCTGAAGTGCCTTAAAAGGAGCCGGAAGCTCATTTGCGTTGTTGGAATAATATCTGGAAAGCGGCACAGTCAGATCGTAGCGAAGTCCGGAGTCAACCAGATCACTTTCTTTCTCTGCTTCCGCAAGTTTCAGTTTCTCCCCACGTTTCAGGATCTTGAAAATAAGTTTCTCATTCTCTCCGCCCTGTTTACTGGAAAGATTTTCAATATGCTCCACACATGGTGTCTCTATAGATGAAAAGCCAAATGTTCCGTATGTTTCACGAATCATGTTCATCACATAATTACGGATTTCCATCTCTTTTGGTAAAATGTCCTTCATACCGGTTACCGGTTTCTTCTTTAATGCCATGTTGTCCTCCTCTTTTATAAAAATTCTGCCCGTCTCCATTATGAACCACTCTCTGAAACGCAAGAAAACCTGCATATCAAAATTCTTTACTTCATCGATCATCAGCCCCATAACTGAAGAAATATCAAATCCTCTTCTGTATGGTCTGTCAGAAATCAATGCTGCATATACATCACAGACTCTGAGTATCCGGGCACCTATGGGTATATCATCACCTGCTTTATTGGACGGATATCCACTGCCATCATAATTCTCATGATGGTACAGGATACTCTCCAATACAAAATCCGAATATCCCTGCCCTTTAAGTTCCTCATATCCCAATGTAGAATGCATCCGGACATACTTCAGTTCCTCAATCACCAGAGGATCCTGCTCCTGTCCGTTAATATAACTTGTCAGCTTCAGCTTTCCTATATCATGGAGCATTCCTGCTATTGCAAGCTCATAGCACTGTTCATGCGGCAGTCCCATCTCCTCTGCAACCGCATAAGCCAGATTACTTACCAGCATTCCATGATGCAGTTCAGAAGCAAGGTCAAATTCCAGAATCCTCTGCTGTGAACCTGCTGCTGTCTTTTGTACTGTGTCCAAAATGTTACCTCCACATCCTACAGCCAGGTAGCTATTGCTGTCCGTTTTCTCTCGATCATTTCATCAATGCGGGAAATATAATTAGAAACGTCTTTTACATTCTCCACACGCTCAATTCTCTGTCCATGGTCAAAGACCAGCTTGGAAGAACCGCCTGCCCCCAGTGCGATGATGGGCTGTTTTTCCTCCATAATCAGTATATTGTAAATTCCCGCTTTGTCAACCTTTGCATAGCCAACATTTTCAAAATTTCCCTTCATATTCTTCTGTCTATACAGATAATAAGGGCCCATTCCCATTTCATATGCGGTTTTCATGGTCAGATCCATAATCTCCTGATTATTCTCAAAAGACATTTCCTGATATTTCTCTTTAAAAATATTCAGCCTTGCTGCACGTTTCACTGCCAGTGAATGTACGGTAATACTGTCCGGTGCCAGTTCACGAACCTGTTCAAGAGTACGCTCTACCATGTGAATATCCTCACCCGGAAGACCTACGATCAGATCCATGTTAATGTTATCATATCCCAGCTCTCTTGCCAGATAAAACGCTTCTTTTGTCTGCTCCACAGTATGTCTGCGGCCGATAATATCCAGGGTTTCCTGATTCATGGTCTGTGGATTCACAGAAATTCTTGTTACCGGATACTCCCTGATCGCCATCAGTTTTTCATGTGTGATACTGTCCGGTCTGCCGGCTTCCACAGTAAACTCTACCAGTCCTTCATAGCCAAAAGCTTCTCCCACTGTATCCAGGAGCTTACGGATCTGATGTGGAAGCAGTGTGGTCGGAGTACCGCCACCAATATAGATGGTATCCAGTTTTCTTCCCTTCATCATAAGAGCAGTCTCTCTTACCTCCCGGCAGAGAGCTTCCACATATTCATCTGTTCTCTTCTCCCACACTTTCAGCGGATAGGAGCTGAAGGAACAATACAGACAGATACTTGGGCAAAACGGGATTCCAATATAAAGGCTGTATCCATTTTCATAGTCAATATCCTTCAGAATCTCTCTTTCCCTGTTTGCAATAGTAATGGCAAGCGCTGTTTTCTGCGGGCTTACCAGATATCTCTCACGCATCTCCCGGGCTGCTTCCGTATTTTTCATTCCGGATTCGATCATTCCCATTGCCAGTTTGGCAGGACGTATTCCTGTCAGATTTCCCCATGGAAGAGTTCTGCCCGTCAGTTTTACCAACAACTGATACAGAGCATATTTGATAGTATCTTTATTCTCTTTTCTCAGAGCATGAGCATCCTGCATTCCATAACCTGCATCCTTTTTAGAAAGTATGTCTGCGGAAATTACCCCTTTTTGCTCTGTTTCCTGTTTCGACAGATTCTCTGTCCTTTCGTATTTTATGATATAACTGTCATTATCCTGTTCCACACTGAAGCGGAGGTCATACTCTGCTTCAGCATTTTCATAAAGAGTATGTATCTCCGCTTCGGGATAAAACGCTTTGATCAGTTCATAAACATCATGTTCAAAATCTCTGTTCTCAAACAGAATGCCTATTTTACACAAATGGATTATACCTCTTTTCATAACCAATAGTGGTAGATGCATCATGTCCGGGGGAAAACCTCGGTCTCTTCAGGAAGCGAATCTACCAGTTTATGGAGACTTCTCACGATTTCTGCTGTACTTCCACCCGGAAAATCCGTTCTTCCAACAGAGCCATAGAACACTGTATCACCGCTGAACAATACACCTTCATCTTTCAGATAATAACAGCAGCTTCCTTTGGTATGTCCCGGTGTATGGATCATCTGAACGGAAAATCCCGCCAGTCTGATAACATCCAGATCCTCCAGAAATACATCCGGCACAATAGAACATCCCTGTCCATAATGTACAGTCATATTGATCGAAGGTTCGCGGAGCATCTCCTCTTCCTGATGACAGGCATAAATCGGAATATTATATTTCTCCTTTACTGCCTGTGCAGCCAGAATGTGGTCAAAATGTCCATGGGTAAGAAGAATCGCCACCGGTTTTCCATTCATCCGGGAAATCTTCATTTCAATCTTCTCCGGACAATCTGCGGGATCAACAATGATCAGTTCTCCGGTTTCTTTATTCTTAAGGAGATAGCAATTTGTATATACAGGTCCTAATATACATTTCTGTAATTCTAAATTCTTCATGTTATTCCTTTCTGTCAATCTGCAGCAGTTCCATAAAATAATGTTCCAGCAGATTTTTTCCATGATCAGCCTGTAGTTCTCTCTACGTCAATGACACTCTCTACCTGACGGATCTTCTCGATCAGGGAACGCAGTTCCTCTTTGCTTCCAATCTCAAAACTCATGGAAATAGTTGCCTTCTCCTGCTTGCTTGTACGGCTGTTGATACTTCGCAGGTCGATCTTACGTTCTGTAAATATTTTAGAAAGATCCACAAGAAGCCCTGTACGGTTATTTGCATAAACCTGAATCTCAGCCATATACTTCTCTTTTTCCTTGGTATCAGGCTGCTGCCACTCTGCCTCAATCAGTCGTGTCCTGTCTGTCTCAGACATATTCAGCACATTGACACAATCTGTACGATGAATTGTGATTCCACGTCCTCTTGTAACAAAGCCTACAATCTCATCACCCGGGATTGGATTACAACACTTGGAAAAACGGACTGCCACATCATGGATTCCTTTTACCACAATGCCGCTCTTGCTCTTGGCAATGTGAAGCTTCTCCTGTGTCTCAGAAGCAGCCTCAAGAACCTGCTCATCTGTCAGATTCTTCTTATTTTCCTTATCATAAGCCTCTACCAGCTTATTGAAAACCTGACCTTCTTTCAATCCGCCATGACCAATTGCAGCAAGTACTGAATCCCAGTCCCTGAAACCATATTTACGCAAAACGGCCTCCAGATACTGGGTTTTTGTATAATTTGTGATCTTAAACCCCTTTGCACGCGCATACTGCGCAAGCATCTCCTTGCCCTTAAGGATATTATCTTCTTTTAATTCCTTCTTGAACCACTGGTTAATCTTGTTCTTTGCCTGCGTACTCTTAACCAGTTTCAGCCAGTCGCGGCTTGGTCCCTGAGAGTTCTGGGAAGTAATGATCTCAATACGGTCACCGTTTTTGATCTCATATTCAATCGGAACCAGCTTACCGTTAACTCTGGCACCTACCATCTTATTTCCGACTGCACTGTGAACACTGTACGCAAAATCCACCGGTGTAGAACCGCTTGGAAGTGTTTTAACATCTCCCTGTGGAGTGAAACAGTAAACACTGTCCGCAAAAATGATCCAGGTCATTCTTCAGAAGACTCATGAATTCTTTGTTATCAGACATGTCTCTCTGCCATTCCAGAATCTGACGCAGCCAGTTCAGTTTCTCTTCCTCACTCTTACCTACAGGAGCCTTTCCGTCAGACGACTCTTTATATTTCCAGTGTGCAGCAATACCATATTCTGCAGTTCTGTGCATTTCATAAGTACGGATCTGGATTTCAAAGGGCTGTCCGTTAGGTCCGATCAATGTGGTATGCAATGACTGATACATATTGGGTTTCGGCATGGCAATATAATCTTTAAACCGTCCCGGAATCGGCTTATACATCTCATGGATCACACCAAGGGCAGCATAACAATCCTTCACTGTATCTACAAGAATACGGACAGCAAATAAATCATAAATCTGATCAATAGTCTTATCCTGATTTACCATCTTCTTGTAGATGCTGAAAAAGTGTTTTACACGTCCGTCCACCTGCGCCTTAATATTGGCATCATCCATATGTTTCTTAACTTCTTTTACAATCGCACCTACAAACTGTTCTCTCTCGCTTTTACGCAGGGCAACCTTATGCACCAGGTCATAATATACATCCGGCTTAAGGTATTTCAGCGACAGGTCATCCAGCTCTACCTTTATCTTGGAAATACCCAGACGCATGGCAATAGGAGCATAAATATCCATGGTCTCTCTGGCCTTTTCCTGCTGCTTTTCAGGACGCATATACTGTAAGGTACGCATATTATGAAGACGGTCTGCAAGCTTGATCAGAATAACTCTGATATCCTTAGCCATGGCAAGAAACATCTTTCTGAGGTTCTCTGCCTGAACTTCTACTTTATCCGCAGAATAAGATAACTGTCCCAGCTTGGTAACACCATCCACAAGAAGTGCAACCTCTGAACCAAATTCCTTCTCAACTTCCTCATAGGTCATCCAGGTATCTTCAACTGCATCATGAAGAAGACCTGCAACTATCGTTTCTTTGTCAAGTTCCAGATCTGCCAGAATGATGGCAACACACAAAGGATGAATGATATATGGCTCTCCAGACTTTCTCTTCTGTCCTTCATGAGCTTCACTTGCAACCTTATATGCCTTCTCTATCATGGAAATATCTGTTGATGGATGATACTTCAGAACACTGTTTATCAGTTCTTTATAAAGCACCTCCGGACTTGTAAAATCATGCATGGTCTTTACTGCCGCATCTGCTCTCTTTACAGATTCCAGCTTCTCTTTTTCAACCTGCATTTCATCTTTTTTTGGCTTCTGTACTTTTTGTTATCTCTGTCATATGCTCCCACCTGCCTGTCCTGCACAATCAGCTGTGCTTATTTACCATCATAACAAATTACAGACGCTACATCATACCCATTCAGTCTTTCGCGTCCCTTTAAACCTGCAAGTTCCATGAGAAATACAACCTTGACAACCTCACCGCCAAGCTGTTCCACCAGCTTGATCGCTGCTTCGATCGTACCGCCTGTTGCGATCAGATCATCAACGATAACCACTTTCTGACCTGGTTTTATGGAATCTTTATGCATTTCAATCTCTGCACTGCCATATTCCAGATCATAGCTTACAGATACTGTTTCGCGGGGAAGTTTACCTTTTTTCACGAATCGGTACAAATGGTTTATGAAGATTATATGCGATCGGTACACCAAAGATAAAGCCTCTGGACTCTGTTCCTGCAATCACGTCCACATCTATATCCTTAAGACAGTCCTGCATGGAGTCGATTGCCAACTGCAGGCCATCCGCGTCCTGCAGAACACTTGTAATATCTCTGAAAATAATCCCCGGTTCAGGAAAATCCGGTATACTTAATACATAATCTTCAATTTTCTTCATTTTATTTCTCCTCCAGTGTGTGTTATATTGCTGTTCGCTCATAAATATTTTATAGTATATCACCTTTTTATTTCAGAATCAAGTTACTGTTAAGCCCTGACATTTGTATTTCCAGGCTTACCGGCGGTTACAAACCAAGCGGTAATATTAACAGTAATTCTGAATAATAATCTGAAGACTCTCTCGTCCCCTGAATCTGTTGATCTCCGGATAATAAGTAACAGAAATACTGTCTTTTTCCCTGATAAAGTTCACAAAATCCTCTGCTTCTCCGAAATAAATGCCTTCCACTGAAATCCCCTGCGGATCGAGAAGTTTTAGTTTTACTACATTTTTATTTTTCCCGATAATACTGTGATCAAGCACTCTGAGATTTTTCTGCGCAAAGACCGGTTTTGTATTCCCTTTTCCAAAGGGTTCCAGAAGCGAAATCTGTTCTACCAGTTCTTTTGTAATATAAGACACAGGCATCGGCACATCAATCACGATCTTAGGACGCAATTCTTCGTCCGTCAACGTACAGTTGACATTGAGGCGTCTCCGGAATTCTTCTATATTTTTTGCTTCTATAGACAGACCTGCTGCCATCGGATGACCTCCAAACTGTATCATCAGGTCTGCACATTTTACCAGTTCTTCATACATAGAGTAACTTTCTATTGATCTTCCGCTTCCTTTTGCACTTGTCTCACCGCCCGTCAATACAAAGGCCGGCCTGTGATATTTTTCCCTGATCCTGCCTGCTATAATACCGGCAAGACTTTCATGACAATCCGGAAGATAAACTACCAGTACTCTGTCATTTTTCAGCTCTGTAGTCTCTATAATCCGGATTGCCTCTTCTTTTCCTTTCTCAGTGAGAGCTTTTCGGCTCTGATTAAGAGCTGTAAGATCTCCGGCAAGCCTTGCTGCTTCTTCCTTTGTTTTTGCATTAAGAAGTGCAAGAGAACGGGCAGCTGTATCCAGTCTGCCACTGGCATTGATACATGGTCCCAGCACAAATCCGATATGATAAGCTGTGATTTTAGCATCTTCCAGAGAATTTGCTCGGATCAGTTCCTGCAATCCTTGATTTTTGGTATTTTTCAGACGGCACAGCCCTTCTTTTACCAGAATCCTGTTCTCTCCCTGAAGATCCATAACATCTCCTACTGTTGCAATAGCCGCCAGTTCATAATAATCTTCCAGCTCCTCTGCCGGAACACCAAATCTCTCGTAAAGTGCTGCAATATATTTAAAGGCCACCACTGCCCCACACAGGTTTTATTCGGGTATGGACAATCATATTGTTTCGGATTCAAAATCGCATCTGCCGGCGGAAGCACCATCTGGCGTTCTCCCTTTTCCTCCCTGTAAGGAACCTCATGATGATCTGTAATAATCACTGTCATTCCCTTATCCTTTGCCATCTGGATTTCAGCAGCCGCAGCAATTCCATTATCACAGGTCACGATCGTATCGATCCGGTCCGTTTCCGCTCTTTCTATAAGATGTGCATGAATCCCATATCCGTCTGCAACTCTGTCCGGAATATAAGTATCCACATCTGCTCCGATCCTCGCAAGGCCTTTCATTAAAATGTATGTAGAGGTCACACCATCAATATCATAATCACCAATAATACGGACTTTTGCTTTCTGCGATATTTTTTTCCTCCAGGATATCTACAGCTTTTTCCATATCCTTCATCAGCCAGGGAGAAGGAAGCTCTTGTACTGTTCCTGACAGATACTCTCTTATCTTATCTTCTCCGATCACATCTCTGTTCCTGATCAGTCTCGCAATCACCGGATCAATATGAAACTGTTGACCGATCTGGTTAAAATCTGCTCTTTTTGCTGCTATTACCCATTTCTCCATATATTTTCTCTCCTCATAAAAATATCCCGGAGTTTTACCCCGGGATATTTCTGTCTGCCTGTTTTTCAGACAATTATTGTTTTATTCAGCATCATCATTCTGCTGTTTTTTGAGCTGCTTCTTCGGCAGCCAGACGTTCAGCTACTCTTTTTCTGTTTTTTGCTTCTTTGGCTGAGTCGGATCTTTCTGTGATACATCACGTGCTTTCTTCGGCTTTGAAGAGGACTTTGCAGATGCGGAAGCTGCAGCAATTGCCGGCTGTCCTTTTCCTGCAAATTTCTTTTTCATCACATACCACAACGCACCTGTAATACATACAGAAGAATATGCACCGACAAGAACACCAACCATCAGAGGTGCTGCAAATTCACGGATAGAAGAAACACCCATGATATAAAGAACAGCTACCATAACAAAAGTTGTAAAAGAGGTATAAATACTTCTTGTAAGAGTCTGAGTGATACTTGTGTTTACAATTTCTGCCAGTTTTTCTCTGGAACCACTGTGAAGGTTCTCACGTATACGGTCAAAAATAACGATTGTAGCATTGATAGAATAACCTACGATTGTAAGCATGCAGGCAATAAATGTATTACCGACAGATACTCTGGCAATAGCATAGAATGCAAGTACAACCAGAACATCATGCAGAAGCGCCAATACCGCACTGCTTGCAAAACGGATGTCTTTAAATCTGAACCAGATATAAAGAAGCATACAGATTGTAGCTACTATAACGGCTACGATCGCATCACGACGCATTTCACTACTTACTGTAGAAGAAATACTTTCTGTGGAAATCGTGCTGTCATCTACACCAAATTTCTCAACCAGTGCACTCTGCAGAGCTTCACGTTCGCTCTGATTCAGAGAACGTGTCTTGATCACAACCTGATTTGTTCCGACTACCTTTGTAGGCTGAACATTTTTATCTCCTGTCACCTCTTCTACAACAGGAGTTACTTCAGAATCAATGGTCTTAATATCCATATCTTCATTAAATGTAACAGTCGTAGAAGTACCGCCTGAGAACTCAAGGCTGTAATTTAACGCTTTGTTTCCTGCATGCGAATTAGCAAACATCGCTGCCGGACCGCAGAGGATCAGGATAATGGAAATAGCAAAAAATACTTTCTTCTTTCCAAGGAAATCAACTGCCTTACGTTCTTTTGCAGATCCGTAGAATTTCGGATCACGTACACCAACTGCATAAAGTGCATTTACAATCAGTCTGGATACAACCAGTGCTGTAAACATGGAGATCACGATACCAAGGGCAAGTGTATAAGCAAATCCCTTAACAGTACCTGAACCAAGCCACATCAGCACAAAGGCTGCGATCAGTGTTGTAATATTTCCATCAAAGATTGCAGAGAAAGCTTTGCTGAAACCGGACTTAATAGAATTCCTTACTGAAACTCCTGCACCAATTTCCTCTCTGATTCGGGCATAAATAATAACATTGGCATCCACCGCCATACCGATACCAAGAATAATACCCGCAATACCCGGAAGAGTAAGAGTAATATCAAAGGCATTCAGCGTGATCAGCATTAATGATGTATAAAGAATCAGTGCGATACCTGCAACTACACCAGGTACGCGGTATGCAATGATCATAAAGATAATAACGATGATCAGACCGATCGCACCTGCAAGAACACTTGTAGAGATTGCTTCTTCACCAAGCTGTGCAGCTACAACACTGGAACGAAGTTCTTCCAGTTCCAGTCCCAGAGAACCGATACGGATATAAGAAGCAAGGTTCTGTGCTTCTTCCAGGTCAGACATTCCGCTGATCTGTGCTTTTCCGCCGGAAATCTCTTCATTTACATTCGGAGCACTGATAATGTTATTGTCATAGACGATAGCGATCTGCTTGCCTACATTATTCTTTGTAGCTTCTGCAAATTTTGTTTTACCACTGTTTTCTCCATCAGAAGTAAGAGTAAGACTTACCACATATTCCTTTGCACTTGTGTTCTGATTCTGGATCGCACCACCCTGGGCATCTGCTACATCAGAACCTTCCAGAACAACACTTCCGGATTCCTTGATCTCATCCATAGTTCTGGAGAGAACATATCCATCCTGTCCTGTAGTAAAGTTCTGGTTTCCGTCAGCATCTTCTTTTGTGATGAAATACAGGGAACCTGGTTTACCCAGATCATTCAAAATAGTATCTGCATCTGTAACACCAGGAATTTCAACTGTAATACGGTCTGATCCTTCCTGGTATACCTGAGCCTCAGTACTGTACTGCTCTACACGCTTCTGAAGCTTGTAGATCGTATCTGACATCTCTTCGCTTGTCGGATTGCTCTCCTTAGCCTGGTAGGTAATGCTGACACCACCGGCAAGATCAAGACCCGTGTTGATATGTTTTGCTGCACCGGTTCCGGTAGGACCGATACCTACGGCTGCAGTAAAGCAAAAGAACACAGTCAGGATCAGTGTCAGAAGCAGCACTACGATTCCTTTACTTTTCTTCATAGTTCTTTTCCCTTCTTGATTTTTTGTCCGCGGTCATGTTCATCCGCCTGCCAGCCATTTTCTGTTATGATAACAGCCGACGGCGGTATCAGTCAGACAGATTACTGCCCACTAATCACATGCCAGTGCGGCTTTTATCATGATGGCGCACTCCACACGTTTTCTCTGGAGTTCGCATCCGATTTCATAATTGCCTTTGATATCTCCCTGGAAATGGAATGCATTTGCCGCACATCCGCCACTACAGTAGAAACGTGCGAAGCAGTCTTTGCAGTCTTTCTTTGTGTAAACGTTGCATCCGCCGAATTCCTTCTGGATTTCCGGCTTTGTGATGCCTTCGTCTACATTTCCCATGAGATACTGTTCTTCACCAACAAACTGGTGACATGGGTAAAAATCACCCCAGGGTGTTACAGCCAGGTACTCTGTTCCTGAACCGCAGCCTGACAGTCTCTTGTATACACAAGGGCCACCTGTAAGGTCGATCATAAAATGGAAGAAGTTAAATCCTTTTCCCTCTTTCTCTCTTTTAATCATTTCTTTTGCAAGAGTATCATACTCTTCCATGATCTGGGGGATATCCTCCTCGCGGATCGCATATTCCTCCGTATCAGCCGCAACTACAGGCTCTACAGAAATCTGTTTGAATCCAAGATCTGCCAGATGAAGCACATCCTTGGAGAAATCAAGATTATGGTGGGTAAAAGTACCTCTTACATAATACTTGTCCTGATTTCTGGATTCTGCAAACTTCTGGAACTTCGGCATGATCAGGTCATAGCTTCCTGCACCTTTTCTGAATGGACGCATGTAATCATGTACTTCCTTACGTCCGTCCACACTCAGTACAACGTTGCCCATCTCTTTATTGCAGAATTCCATTACTTCATCATTCAGAAGAACTCCGTTTGTTGTTAAAGTGAAACGGAATTTCTTATTGTGAAGCTTTTCCTGCTCTCTGCCATATTTTACCAGATCTTTTACAACCTGCCAGTTCATCAGCGGCTCGCCGCCAAAGAAATCTACTTCCAGGATTTTTCCTGGAAACCGGAGTTCGCGATCAGGAAATCAAGAGCCTTTTTTTGCCGACTTCATAGGACATAAGAGCTCTTCTGCCATGATATTCGCCTTCTTCGGCAAAACAATAACGGCAGGCCAGATTGCAGTCATGAGCAATGTGCAGGCACAATGCTTTTACAACGGTCTGCCGGTTATTTGAAAATTCTTCAATTACATTCTCATAAACATCTTTTGTAAAAAGGCATTCCATCTTCTTTCAGCTTATTACATTCTCTTACAGATGTCTCAATATCTTCTCTGTTATATTTGTTTTCCAGTTTCTCTGCAATAGCTTCTGTGCCAAGGCCCTCTTCCAGATATGGAAGGACCTCATATGTAACCTCATCTACCAGATGGATGCATCCACTGTTGATATCCAGTACAATATTAAAGCCATTGCTTTTATAACGGTGAATCAGACTCATTTTACTAAAATCCTTTCTAAGCGTAAGATAAGCAGCGGAATAAAAGTTCCGCTGCTTATCTCATTTCTCCATAGCTGATCTTATTTCTGCTCGCAGCTCTGGTTTCCTACTGTACAGGAAGTTTTACATGCGGACTGGCAGGAAGTCTGGCACTCGCCACATCCACCTTTTTTTACAGTGTTCTGTAAATTCTTTGTATTCAGGGTTTTGATATGTTCCATAACTCTATCCTCCTTATGTAATTATATTCTTGGCATAGTATATCATATATCTTTTCATTTTAAAAGCTTTTTTTTCACGACAGCATTCCACCCAGTGTTCCACCGCCTGTGCACATAAAAAATGTTGTAACTGCATGAGCTGCACTCATATCCCAGCCGCCTTTTGCCATAACAGAGACAGTCAACAGTAATACATAGTAAGCCAGACCTGTGATAACACCCCACAGATATTTGTCTTTACGCACAATTTTGCCGGCCATAAAGCCTCCCATGAAACATGCAAGTACATAAATTATAATAATACCCGCATCTACAGCTGTTTCTCCCAGATCAAAAGCAAACAGTACCAGGGCCAAAAGCAGTAATGCCACTCCTGTTAATGCATATGCAAATAATAGTGATTTCAAAATTGCTCTGACTTTCATTGCTTCCCCTCCTGTTAAACTATATTGGGGGAGGAATCAGTGTTATTCATTTTATTTCTTTCTCATTTTTTATAAATACAGCCACACCGGCGATCACTGCAGCTGCCACAAACAGTATCACAAACGGCATAATTGATGTTGTATCTCCAGTATTTACTGTATTGTTATTTTTCACAGCTTTATTTTCCGTTGAATTATCATTCTGATCAGAAGAAGAACCATTATTGCTGTCAGAACTGTCATTCACAGATACTGTATTGTTCTTTCCGGAATCAGAGCTCTGACTGTCGGAGGAAGCCGGTGCAGGAGTTACCGCATCTGTGTCGTCCGTATCATTCCCCGCATCAGGTCCTACTAATTGTCTGCTTCCTGCAATTCCAAATGGACTGAAAGAATGTGTGCTGAATACCATAATACCATTCTCTACACTCGGAATAATCGTCTCAGTTGCCCCGTTATCCAGGAGATGTTCGATAGTATACTGATATCCGGATTTTACCGGCACAGTGACACTGATATAATCTCCATTAGGGATCTCGTATTCTGTATTATTCTTAAGATCCCAGAGTTCAAATTCATAAGACTGGAAAATCATTGCATCTGATTCATTGGTAAACTGATAGCTGTCACCGCTTGAAACTCTGAACTGTACATACCATGGAAGATTAACTCCGCTTACTGTAATACCGTCGCAGGTATGATTAAGTGCGGCCCTCTCTTCTTTTTCTTCATCAGAAAGAGAATCCTCTGCATCTGTAGGACGGTCATCCTTATCGTCCGGCAGAACAGGATTATCAAAGATATTATCACCTGCGCCATCTTCATCATCTTTCTTCGTATCTTCTTTATCCTGTGTCATATCATCTGCAGGTTCCAGCTTACCGGTAGTTTCTGTATCTTTATCCGTCTTATCTGCATTGCTGTTATTATCTTTGTTGTTTTTATTATCTGTTTTATCTTCTTCAATCTTATTCTCTTCATTGTCTGTATCAGTTTTATTATCCTGATCTGATTTACTTTCCTTATCTTCTTTATTGTCTGTATCAGCGTTTTCATCTGCGGCAGGTTTTTCTGACGAAGTTTCAGGCGTTTCTGTTGGATCTGCATTTTCTGTTGGATCTGTTTTACCTGAGCCTTCTGTCTTATCAACATTATCACTATCCGTAATACTGTTCACTATTACATTGATGTAACCGACAACCGCGCCGCTCTCCGGATCCCATCCATCCACATGGCTTAAATCCTGCCCTTCTGCCGGTATAAGAAGTACCTCACAGCTCTGTACACGCTGTGCAGGAACGAAACTTCCATCTGCCCATTCAAAAGTTCCATATTCCGTTGCCGGAAGTTCTACATCCGCAAGTTCTACAGGCTTATCAAGCGTAATGTTGTCCGGGATCAGAGAAGACACAGTATTCTCCTGTGACTCAGCCGCACTGACCTGTCTTGTTACACCCGGTATATTATTTCCTGCAATCAAAGCCGCTGTTAAAGCCGCTGCCGCCAAAATACCCGTTCCTTTTAATTTATTTTTTCTTATTCTTATATTATTGGACATATCGCACCTCTATATTTATATTCGATTCTTATGTTTCCTGATAATCATTTTTTTCACTTTCAGCCAAATTATCAGTTCTCTTTTTACGTAATACAATAATATTACATATCTGTATATTATCAAACTTTTATCATTTTGTAAATATTCTGAAA
>ENA-OQCV01000096-OQCV01000096.1-human-gut-metagenome-genome-assembly--contig:-NODE-96-length-24875-cov-3.824673_pt1 | contig 24875 bp, 38 predicted proteins | sample MGYA00242766_ERZ504592 | MGnify/ENA primary metagenome ERZ504592 (study PRJEB26092, sample SAMD00036315) | human gut metagenome | host: Homo sapiens | study: EMG produced TPA metagenomics assembly of...
CCTTTTTCAAGATTTACTGCTTATCTGCCGCTGTGATGGGCGGCGGTATTAAATTGTCAGCCGTTTTTCAAATGGAATTTATCTGCAATCGCTTTCTTTCCGCTTTCCAATTCCTTTTCTGTAATCTTCCATAATCCTAACGCAATGATCTGCTATCTTTTGCATTCCGAGTTCTTCAAAAAGGCAATTTGTATTTTCATCAGTTCTTCACAAACAGTCAACTTCTGCTCATCCATATTGCTAATAGCAAGCCATGGGAACGCTTTATATTTCTTAGTGTCCCCAATGAGAAAATTGTACCCTATCAACTCATTTTCACGGAAAACGAAATAGAATTGTGGACCTGAACCTGGAACTGACTTTTCCATAATTTGCTGCATTGTTCTCACGCCGCCGTATGCCGGAAAAAAATCCTATTCGCTCAAGAGCATTTAATATGTCAATCCTTTTATCTGTGGGTATGTCTCTATAATTGATAATCTGTTCCATTTGCTCTACCCTCATTGAAGTTTAATTTGTCAGGCTCTAATTATACAACTTTTCTGTTTAGCGGTCAAAGCGGAACTTCAACAGGCTTTCTATCAGTTGCCTGACGATATGCTCCTGCATATCCGTGTTAATCTGTCCGTCCATTTTCGCACAAGAGCGGACATATCCCGCATAATGGGATAGGACGGCGGCAACAGCTTCCGGGTCGCCCTCGCTTGCCTTAACGATTGTCTCATAGGGAAGTAGCTGGCTCATAGGACAAACCCTCCAACTCTGCCCGTAGCCGCCGTAAAACTCATCTGAATACGCCGCCCGGTTGTGTTGCCAGCCCGTCCATATCTCCGTCCAATCTCCCTATGCGTCAATCGTTCGGAAGTAGTACAAGAAAATGATTTCCTGTTCCATCTGTGATAGTGCGGACAGGGCTGCGGCAAGCTCTGGACTTTCCAAAAGCACCATCTGACCACAGACGAAAAGCGGATAGCTGGTCATGCCGGATTGCTCCGCAAAGTATTTATCTGTGGTGCTGAATGGATAGTGTTTTTCTTCTATCAGATATTCAAGCGAGATTTCCCGCTTGCGGCGGCTCCGTATGCTCCGGGCTGCGTCTATGGCAGCGTGGCGAATAACAGTCTTGCAAAAGGCATCGTGTGTATGCCGGATATGTTCTTGATACTTTTCGTGTTCGGTCATGGAAAATCCCCCTTTCTGAATAATGGCAGAGGGCGGCAGCATCTTGTGCTGTCGCCCTCTTGATTACCGAACAGCAAAGACGGGCGGGGCTGTCAACGGCGGCGCATTTGCGCCGTTCATCTTGACCGTTGACAGGCTCGGCTGGGTTTGCTATCTGCTCACGGCAATTCACTCTCATTGATAGGAATTGCCTCAAGTTCCGTATTCAAATTGTTCCAATAAGAGCCGATATCCGCACTTGTGAAATACTTAAAACCGCCTGCTGCTGACTTCAATTCGCCGTTTTTAACCCCATAGCAGGCGTAAATCAAATCGTAGCTTGTTCCATCTGAGAGGTTAAATCTAAAGCTGGTCACATCTGCTCCGGCAGTTTCCTCAGTCGTTTTGTCTTTTAGGGATAAGCCCTTGAACTTATCATACAGGGTCTTTATATCATTTTCAGCAACAACTACTTTCTTTTCTGCTGATGCAGGCACTCCGTCATAGTGGTACATTTCAACGTTTTCGACATCTTCAACCTCAAATGGGAAGTCGATTTTGACAGGCTCATAAGCAATGTTTATAGGTAACAGAAAGAGAGCTGTAAAAATTGCAATGATACAAAGAGCGATGGAAACGAGAACAGCAATCGTTATCTTTTTTCTGCCTCTCTGCTTTTCTTTTGCCTCATGGCGCATAATAACGCTTTCGCTTTCTTCGTGAAGAACATCTTCGCTCGTGTGAGAAAGCAATTTCTGATAAATTGCGTTACAGTCAGCACAGGCGTTCAAATGCTCTTTTACCATCTCTGCGCTTGCTTCGCTGCAAGCACCGTCAACATACAGCGGAAGAATATCTCGAACAATATCGCATTGTTTACTCATGCTTTTCATCCATCCTTTCTTGAATTTTTAGCTTTGCACGATGATAAGTAACTCTCGCCCATGATTCTGTTTTTCCAAAAATTGCAGCGATTTGTGAAAAAGATAGTTCCCCGAATACGCGAAGCTGAAAGACTTCTTTGTATGGTTCTTCCAAACGGTGAAGAACGAGGTGTATGCGGAACGCCATGTCAGAATCTGCAACTGAGTTCTCAACATTTTCATTTGATGGCAAGTCATTGATTTCACTCACATCAGCTACTCGCTGACGGCTTCGCATTTCATCATGGTAAAGGTTTTTTCGCTATGGAGCAGAGCCATGTCAATTCATCTGACTTACCTTTGAATTGTGATGTTGTAGAAACAGCCTTATAGAATGTGTTCTGCGTGATTTCCTCTGCTATCTCACGATTTTGGCAAGAGAAATAGTATACGAGTATACCTGTAAATAGTAGGCTTTATAGAGCTTTTCATAGTCCATACTTGTCATCACCTCCTTCAGCTTCATAGGTTAGACGGAGAAATCGGAATTTCGTTACAAAGAAGTTTGAAATTTTTATACCTTTACGCTACTCTTGCTTTGTGCGGACTATTGGTAGACGCGCATTAACGGCAAGTAAAGAGATTGCTGTGTCAGCTTGATATGTTCAAATGCTAATTAAGTATAGCATACAGCTATGAATTTTTCTATTGCGTTCCCCTGACTTCGGAATAGTGGCAGGGCTGGCTATCCTTGTTTTGCTTTGTGCTTCTCTACCGTACATGAGCATTTGCGGAGGGGTTATCGCCGCCGTAACCCTCCATCAGGTTGACGGCACCCCACACGCCCAGACCGGCACCCAATGCCACGACCAGAGTCTTCAGAACGTCCACTGCGCTGTTAAAGAATTCCATAGAAAAATCTCCTTTGTTTTGAAAAAGTGACCCTGCACACACCTGAAATCCGTTTGCAAAAAGCCGAAAACCACGGCGAAGGCTGATTTTCCGGTGTACCTGTTGGGTCAATGGGTTAAAAAATAACCGCTCGTCTTATCAGGCGGGCGGGAGTGAATCAGCATCCACCATGACAAAGGTATCGTCTGGGTGGATTTTTTCTTTTCGGTTCAAGAACTTCTCGATATCGAGTGCGTTCTTGGGGTCATAGTCGGAGGTGTACTTGTAGTTCGGGTGCTGGGTCAGGTCGTACTTGTCGCTCATAAACGGGCGCACACCCCGCAATTGCAGGATGCACTTGCCGCCATCCAGCACCGCCAGTTCATCCCGGCTCATAAGTTCGTGGCCGAGTTTTTGATAGTTGGTGCCATAGCTTGGGCTATTGCCACGGGTATCTGAATTGTTGTAGCTGTCGATGGTTTCCTTGCCGAGTGCTTCGGCAAGATCTTTCAGGGTGGTAGGCTCACTGCCGCCGAGGAAAATCTGGCTGTCCATATTGCCCACGATGGTATCCGCATTATCTTTGTAGATGGCTTTCAACTGGCTGCGGGTCTGCAAGACCAGACACGCCGAGATCTCACGGCTGCGGATGGTAGCCACCAGCTTTTCCAGCTGCGGAATCTGACCGATGTTAGCACACTCATCGATCAGGCACCGCACATGGACTGGCAGTTTGCCGCCGTATTGGTCATCTGCCTTATCACAGAGCAGATTGAAAAGCTGGGTGTAGATCATGGAGATCAGGAAGTTAAATGTACTGTCCGTATCGCTCATGATGAGAAACAGCGCCGTTTTCCGGTCACCCAGCTTGTCCAGTTCCAGCTCATCGTACATGGTGGCATCCCGGACTTCCTGAATATCAAAGGGTGCGAGCCGGGCACCGCAGGAAATAAGGATGGACTTAGCCGTTTGCCAGAGACAAATTGTCAAGGACTTTTAATCAAATTCACAAAATCTACAAAAAGGTGCCAGAAGCACTGTATGGCTCCTGACACCTCGTTTGATAGATTACATTTTCCGTTCAGCAGGTCTTTGCAGAGATACGCATAGTCTGGCAGCTGGTTGATATATGGCTCCCAGCGCCGCTTGATTTCGGCCAATTCCAGCGGGTCGGCTGCTTCCAGTGCATGATCGTTGCCTGTCATATATAAAACATCCGTAGCTACATCGTCCAAACACCTGTAACAGAGATCGGCGGCAGATTCGATTCTGATACCGGTATCCACATAGACTGGATTTACGCCAATCGCCAGCCAGACATAGCCTACCTTGTCCGACCAGAGCAGTTCAAAATCAGGGCTTTGCCGCAGATGTTCCGCAAAGACCTCCTTTACTCGCTCAATTTCATGCTTCTCTTTTTCTGTGTAAAGCATTTTCGTGTCCTCCTTGACAAAAATTTTGGGTGCGAACCATCATCAGTTTAGCACAAGGCGGCTTCGTTTATCAGTCTGTCACATCTGCTGAATTTCATTTTTGAGCATACGCTTGATTTTATCGCTCATGGTTTCTGTGCTGGTATTGCTGAAATGGACATGAACCTTGTAGGTTGTCTTACCGATTTTCTTTACCATCGCTGGCGTGTTTTCCGGCGCTCTGGACGCAGTAGCGGCGTCTGCCACCTGCATAGTACGGGGTTCTCTGTTCATGGCGCTCCTTTCTCCGAACGGGTCTGTGCCGCCCGGTAAAAAATCAGTCTTGCTTACTGTTTACAATGTCTTTTGCTGTCTGTCGGGTAGCACCGGCATTTTCTTCCCGGAAATTCTTCCCGTCAAAAAGAATCGGCGCACACCGTTCCAGAATACGGTCATAGATACGGGCGTGGGCCAGATCAGGCGGGTTTTTCAGCTCGGACAGTTTCAAGTTTGTTGTGATAATCATGGGCCTGCGGCTGCGGTAGCGGCTGTCGATGACGAAAAACATCTGCTCCATAGCATATTCGGTACTGCGCTCTACTCCCAGATCGTCAATGATAAGCAGGTCATACTCGTCAAAGCTGGCAATAAACTCCGACCTGTCCTCAGAGAACATCCCGGTCAGGCGGTTCAGAATGGTGGGGAAGTTTGTCATCAGCACCGGCACATCCTGGTCAAGCAAAGCGTTGGCAATACATCCGGCGAAGAAAGACTTGCCGGTTCCCACATCTCCAAACAGCAAAAGCCCGATATTGCTCTTATACGCCTCCTTCCAGTTCTCCACATAGGCGCGGGCCTTGTCCATCAATGGGTTTTCGCCGTTGTCGTTGGCAAAGGTGTAGTCATAGAGATAGCGGTCTTGCAAGCCCTGTGCCTTTCGGCGTTTGATACGCTCCATGCGGCGCTGCCGTTCTTCAGCAGCCTTGCGCTGCTCCTCAGCCTCCCGCTGGCACTGGCAGATGCAGCGGGGCATGAAGTAGCCGGATTTCCCAAAGCATGGCACAACGGTCTGCCTCTGGCCGCCGCATTTCTTACAGTGGATGAGACCGTCTGACGGGTCTATATACTCGTCCCCGGCCAATTCCACACCGACAGCTGCCTTGTCGATCAGCGCCCGGATTTCTGCGGTAATCTCAATCATACAGTTTCATCCTCCTTTACGCTGTAATCCCGGTTGCGTGAGGGTGTGACAGCATTTTTTAGCGTCCTCACCGGCCCAACGCCGGATGGTCGCTGCATGGCTCTGATAACGCTTGCCAGTAGAAGCCATGTACTCGGACAGCTTTTCGATGTACTGTTCCCATACAGCAGGAAAGCTGACCTGCAAGTCTGCCAGTTCTTCATCCGTCAGGAAAAACATTCTGGTAACGGCCATAGGTGTGGGAAGGGTGCCCCCGTTCATTGGCGTAGGCCATCCTCTATCTCTCTCTTATTCTCTATCTATTCTCTTACTACCTATCTCTATCTCTGGTGGACGAATGTCGGACAAATGTCCGCCTTTTGTCCGGGGCGGTAAAAGTGCCTTGTTTTCCAGCCTTGCAGCCCGTTTTCGCTCGGCTTCGGTAGAGGACTGTCCTATCATCAGCTCAATGTCGGTCATATAGAAAGCCCCGCTGTCAAGCTGCTCCACAAGCCCCAACTGCCGGAAAATCTCTAAAGCCCTCTCAACTGTCCCTATCTGGTGGCGGGTCAGTGTCGCTATCATCTGCGCTGTGTAGGGGATATGCTCGTCAAGCTGCAATTTCCCGCCGTTTTTCAGCGATTTTAAGTACAGCTTCAAGAGGATATTGGAATATAAAATCCCGTCTTTCATATCTTCCAGCAGCACAATGGAGTCGCTGTCAAAAAAGTTCTCTTTCAGCTTGAGGTAGTAATATTTGCGGTTATCTGCCATTGTCCCTGTCCTCCTTTTTCCGGCGTTTGGAGTAGTAGCGGGGGCAGAGTATGATAACCGCCCGGAAGCTCTGCTTGCAGCTATGGGTACAGCTCCGGCAGAGGTCGTTGTATGTGATACGGTCGCAGGTGGTATTCCCGATTTTTACTTGCCGCAGGAAAAAACGACCATTCCAGCCGCCGTTTCTTGCTCATTCTTGGCATGGGTGCGCTCCTTTCTGCCGTTTCCGCTGGTGTGGCGGTATCGGCGGTAATTCTGTATCATCTCGGTATCATTTTCGGGGTTTTTCTGCCCTATAAGCCCGTTAAAAAATCCTTTGGTATTTGCGGATAGGGTACGGGGCAGCCCCCTTGTTCTGTATAGGTTCGGTACATTTTGGGGCGGTTTTATCGTTCCTGTTCCTGCCTTTTCACAGGCTTGCGCTCCCGGTGTAAAATCTGGTCGATATTGCCCTTGACAGTCTGTAAGCGGCGGTATTCCTCCCGTTTTGCCCGGTAATCGTTGTAGCCGCTGTTTTTCTCTTTGATAAGGCTTTCAATCTCTGCTTGCAGGGCTTTATAGCTCGGCAGCTTGGAAATGCCGTTCTCCCTGAAATAACGGGCGGCTGCGTCTGCTATGATAAAGTCGCTTTCGTGCTTCTGACGGTAGGCTGCTTTTGCTTTGGCGTTTTTCTGCTGTTTCAGCCCGTCCCGGACAGGGCGGGTCTTGGAATAGGCAAGCACCTGCCGTTGCAGCTCCTTTTTCCCGTTCAGCGTCTTTTCCACCTGCTTCAGCTCTGTAAGGCTTTCCCGCATGGCGGCATAGGCGGCAGAACAGGCTTCGTCCAGTTCCTCCGGGGAAGAAAAGCCGTACTGCTGGTAGGCGGTAACGGTAGTTGCCATTTGCTTTAGATTGTGCTTTGCCGCCCAGCGGTCATAGCCCACGCCCTTGCCCTCGGCTCGCTTGGCTTCCCGGTCAACCATGCGCTGCAAGGTGTTGTCTGCCGGGGTAGTTTTTGTGGGTTTTTTCCCCCGTTGTGACGGCTTTTTAACTGCGACAAGGTATTCGGGTATGGCTTTGGTCTGCTCGGTGGCTTTGTGGGCGTTCTGCGTGAGCAGGGCAAGGACAGCAGCCTTGTCAAAATTGTCCCCCAGCTTCCGGGCTGTGATAGGCTTTGTCCTGTCCGGCGTGAGGTAGGAAAACCGCCCCCGGCTCTCCTTGACGGTCACGCCCTCCCGCAGCAAAAGGGAAGAAAACTCATCAAAGCTGCCAGCTTGGGAAAGTGCCTGCCGTATCGTCCGGCGCAGCTTCGCCTTGTCCGTTTCAAACTTGGTGGGCTTGGTCGGCTGTCCTGCGGCTTCTCTGACAGCGTTCTCTTTATCAAGGGCAAGCTGCCCTTTCTTTGCCGCCCAGTATTCCCGTTCCGTTATCCGTTCCTTGCTGCCGTTTAGGAGGTCGATTTGGTAAAGCCCCTCCCGGTGGCACATCTCCATGACTTCACTCTTGAAATATTCCATAGCGGCGTTGGTGCAGCGGTGCTTGCAGCCCGCCCTTGTGTCGGCTGGTCTGTCCATGTAGGGCAGAAGCGTGACTTCATAAATCCGCAGGGAGTTGATGACGATATGCACATGGATATTGCCGCTGTGGTTATGCCCGTCCGGGTGGGTGCATACAAGGGCTTGGTGTCCGGGGAAATGCTCTTTACAGAACTTCTCGCCCAGCTCCTGCGCATGGTCTACGGTCAAGCCGTTGTCTGTCCCGTCCCGTGGGTCAAAGCTGATGATATAGTGGTGGCTTTTCACATCTTCCCGTTTTTGGTTTTTCTCATAGCGGAGATTGGCTCGCATACAGGCAACGGCGAAATCCTCGTCCCCGCAGTTAAGGGAAGAAATGCGGTAATCCTCCCTCGGTATCAGCCGCCCGTTTTCATCAAGGGTGGGCTTCATGGTAAACTCGTCATGCTCAAATGTGAGGTAGGCTTCCGCTGCGCCATAGTCCGCATTTTTAGAGCTGATATGTTTGAATGTTGCCAACAGCGTCACCCACTTTCTGCAAGACTTCAAACTTTAGGGCGGCAAGGTCGGAAACCGCCGCCCGTATTTCCCCGGCAAGCTGCGGATAGGGACTGTGCCACTCGTTCAGCGTCCGGGCTATCTGGTTTAAGTTGCCGCCGATCCTGCCGTATTCGGCGGTCAGCTTCCCGACAGCGGCAAGCAGCTCGTCATTGACGGGGGAAACAGTTATGATGGGGCGTATGGCTGCCCCGGTTATGGCTTGCCGGATAAACTCGGCTTGGCTCATGTTGCAGGCAGAAAGCCTTTCCGCAAACTCGGCATATTCTTCCTCGGTCATGCGTGTCTTGACTACATGGCTTCGGTGAGGCGTATTGTATCGCTTTCCTATGGGTATCAACTCCTTTCACTTACCGCCGTTTTGTGGGCGATTTTTTTAAGTATTTCTTGGTGGGATTTTCAAGCGGCACAAGCCGCATAGCAGGGTTTGGGGAAGGCACTCCCCAACAAGATTACCCGCAGGGGCAAAATGAGCGATAAGCGAATTTTGGCACCTCGGTAGAATCTTGCTCTAAGAAACTGCCGGACTGCCGTTCACTTGCTACTTGCCACTTTTTCGGGAAATCTATAACCAGCTTTTTTATAAAAAGGCTTGCGGGCGGCGTTCTCCCCTTACTCCCTACAACACCGCAAAAAGCAAAAATGACGGACTTTCCGGCAAGAACTTTTCCTGCGGCGTGGTCTTTCCCGACAATAAGGCGTTTTTGGAAACTGTGTTTTGCTCGCCGTCTGAAAAAAAAAGGCAATCTTTTTTGGCTTCACTGTCTAATACGGAACATTTGGAAATTTGCCAAAAATGGGCGCAAAAAAAGCAGCAAATCTTTTTCGGATTTACTGCTTCATGTGCCGCTGCGGGGCGGCGGGATATTCAGTTTTTATGTTATCGGTCAAGCCGAAACTTGAACAGGCTTTCACTCAGCTTTGTTCTGATGTAGTCCTCCATATCAGAGTTATAATAACCGTTCATGTTGGAGAAGTAGCGGATATATCCAGCGTATCGGTCAAGGACGGCTTGTATCGCTATGGGGTCGCCCTCATGTGCCTTTATGATAGTGTCATAGGGGAGAAGTCGGTTACTCATGGGACAACACCTCCATTTCCTCTTTCAGCCGCTTCAAGGCAAGCTGAATATGCCGCCCGATTGTGCTGCGTGTCCAGCCGCTTTGTTCTCCGATTTCTTTCTGTGTCAAGTGCTGGAAGTAATATAAAAAGATTTCCTCTTGTGTCTGTTCCGGCAGCCCGGCAAGAGCCGCCGCAAGGGAACAGCTATCTAAAAAATATCGTCTGCCCCCGGACAGAAAACAGATAAGTTTCGCCATAGTCCGGCACTTGAAAATACTCGTCTGTGGTGCTTAGTGGGACAAACTTTTCTTCGGTCAAATATTCAAGAGAGATTTCCCGTCTCCACCTCGCCGCCAGCATACGGGCAGCGTCAAAGGACGCATGGCGAATAACAATCCGGCAATAGGTATCATGGGTATAGCGGATATGTTCTTGATAGGCTTCCTGTTCGGTCATGGAAAATCCCCCTTTCTTCAATTATGGGAAAGGGCGGCAGCATTTTTTGCTGTCGCCCCTTGATTACCCACCGGCAAGGACAGGCGGGGCTGTCAACGGTGGGTGCAGCCCATTTACTTGCCGTTGACTGGCTCGGCTGGTTTTGCTATTTTTAGCGACTTCATTCATCTATGCTTATCGTTTCATCACTTATTGCTAGCGGGTTATTCTGGGTATTGCTGTTGAGGTCTGGAACGCTGAAAAAGACAGCAATAAAAATATTCACAAGAACGATTACCGCTAATATAATGGCAACAATTTTCCAGATACGACGTGAGCGGCGGTTCTTGATTGCCAGTTGCTCGTTTATTCTGGATAGTTGTTCGGCAACATCACTGGCGACATTTTCATTTTCAATTTTCGTACCCAGCAATTCACTGACAGATACCTCTAATATTTCAGCCAGACGAATAAGAGTATCAGCGTCGGGAACGGACAAATTTTTCTCCCATTTGGAGATAGTCTGTCTGACTACATGAAGTCTGGTTGCTAATTCTTCCTGTGAAAAGCCTTTCTGTTTTCTGAGAGTTTTTAGATTTCATAGAAACATGATGCGTTCCACTCCTTTGTCTTGGTAAATCAAAAATAGCATGATAGCTGCTATGCGGCAAGCAATGCAGATTAACATTAGCGCAACTGCCTATAAAATAAGCATAATTCCGCACAAATCACTTGAAAACGAATATTTCTTCAATCGGTGCTTCAACAACTCTTGAAATATCAATCGCCAGTTTAAGTGAGGGATTGTATTGTGCCTTTTCCAGCCGCATAATTGTTTCTCGCCGCACGCCTACCTGTGCCGCTAACTGCTCTTGTGTCAAATCCTTTAATAGCCTGTACTTTTTTAATCTACATTCAAAATCCGGCACGCTTATTCCTCGCTTTCATCAAACTGTTCATCGTTATCATAATGATATAGCAGATATTCGCTAAGGAATATTTCAAGTGCTATGGAGAGAGCTATAACAATAACAAGAGCAATTAAGGTATATTCAAGGTTATCCATGAGCTTTCCCTGTCCCAAAATGAGTATTGCAAGAAAAATAATGGACAGAGAAGTTTTGTTCGCTACACTTTGCGCTTTCATTTTGTTTTCTTTGTATCGTTCATCTATAAGAGTATTTGACATTTTTCCCTCATAGAAAAATCCGAAAAAGCCGAAAAACAGGAAAAACACAAAAGGAAAAATTGTCTTGTCAACGCTGTAAGTCCAAAATCCCAAAAATCCGGCAAATCCTAATAAACCTAAAAACCCAGTTTTGGATTTATTGTTCTGGTGGATTGCAAGGTTAATTCCCTACGCCTGTTTGTTTTAATAGATTCCAAAACAACACAACAATATTCACAATATACAAGGTAAGAAGTACGCCGGAAATAATCATAGGCAGGTCTTGCACTCTGAAAACATATTCAGATAAATCCATAGGCACAATAAACCTTGAATTGTTAAATGCTATCGTGTACCATGAAGATATTGCTACCAGCAGAGCGCATATCACGCCCAGGCAAATTGTGAGTTTCGTTCTTTTTTTCATAATGGTGTCCTCCGATGAGATGTATTTGTCGCTTGTCGAGATAAATATATCACTTCAAAGGCTGGCTGTCAATAGGAAAGATACAAATACATCACTTTCCCCAAAATGCTTAGAAAGACAAAAGCTGATATAGGAAAATCCCCACATCAGCTTTTTCGTATTGGTCTGTGTTTCGGAAATAGTGGCTGCTGTCTATCAAATTATCATTTGTTACTTTACCGCACATGAGCATTAGCACCGGGGTTGTCGTTGCCGTAACCCTCCAGCAGGTTGATAGCTCCCCAGATGCCGAGACCGGCACCCAGTGCGATAACGAGAGTCTGAAGAACGGTTACTGCGCTATTGAAAAATGCCATAAATGTGTACCTCCTTGTACAATGCGCCCTTGTAGACGGATGAATAGTGATTTTCCATTTGCATGTGCACCTGCAAATGGAAAAACATATAGCCAGGTCTCCAATCCCAATTAGAAACCTGGCTATGTAAAGAGGCGGCAGCTCGCCGCCCCTTCTTATTCTGTTGTCAGCAGCGCACCCATGACCTCTTCGTCACCGAAACAAACTTACTTGGCATGATCTGCATCAACCACTTCGTACTTATCACCGGGCTTGAGCTTCAGCCGATGGTCAAGAAACGCCTCGATGCTGAACGTGTTTTTCTTATCAGCACCGGCAGTGAGCTTGTAGTTCGGATGCTGGGTCAGATCATATTTATCTGACTTGAACGGTCTGACACCGCGCAGCTGCAAAATGCACTTTCCGCCATCCAACACAGCCAATTCATCCACCGAAGCCAAATCATGCCCAACCTTCTGATAATTAGTGCCGTAAGATGGGCTGTTGCCTCTGGTATCGGAAGTGTTGTACAGATCAATCGTTTCTTTCCCCAGTGCCTGATTCAGCTCTTTTAGCGTAGTCGGCTCCGAACCGCCAAGAAAAATACGGGAATCCATATTGCCGATGATGGTATCGGCATTGTCCTTGTAGATTGCCTTCAACTGGCTCTGTGCCTGAAGCACCAGACATGCCGAGATTTCTCTTGATCGGATGGTAGCTACCAGCTTTTCCAGATTCGGAATCTGACCAATGTTCGCACACTCATCAATCAGGCAGCGCACATGCACCGGCAATCTGCCGCCGTAGACATCATCCGCTTTCTCGCACAGCAGGTTAAACAGCTGTGTATAGATCATCGAAATCAGGAAATTAAAAGTCGGGTCTGTATCGCTCATAATGAGGAACAGAGCCGTTTTCTTATCTCCCACCGTATCCAGCGACAGCTCATCGTACATGGTGATATCGCGGACTTCCTCAATATCGAAGGGAGCCAGACGTGCACCGCAGCTCACAAGAATCGACTTTAAGGTCTTGCCCGCCGCCAGCTTGAACTTGGCATATTGACGGACAGCAAAGTGGTTCGGCTTCTTCTTTTTCAGTGCTTCAAACATCTGATCCACTGGATTCTGAAAGGTTTCATCATCCTCGCGCACTTCCATCGCATTCAGGAATTCAATCAGCGTTGCAAAGTTCTGCTCTTCCAGCGGTGCCTCATAGTGGATATAACCAATCAAAGCACAATACAGCAAGGTCTCTGCCTTCGTCCAGAATTCGTCACCGGCCTTGCCGTCTCCCTTGGTGTTGGCAATGAGCGTTGTGGTCAGCTTCAAAATATCCTTTTCGCTGTGAATATACGCGAAGGGATTATAATGCATCGACTTTCTGAAATTGATGGTGTTAAAGATCCGGATGCTGTATCCATTCTTCAAAAGGGCTTGGCCGCAGTCGATTACGATATCGCCTTTCGGGTCAGTGACCACATAGGAACTGTGACATTGTAAAAGGTTGGGTTTGAGCCAAAATCGGGTCTTACCGCTGCCGGAACCACCGACCACAAGCACATTTTTGTTTCTGGCATTTGCCGGATTCTTCGGGCGATTGCCCATCATCAGCCGCTCCGTCCGGGTCAAAATCACATTGTTTGCAAACACTGGATCTTCAAATGGTTCGATGTCTTTCTGCGTCCCCCACCGGGCAGAGCCATACTCCATGCCATGACGATATTTCTTGGCATTTTTGCCTTTCAGATACACAGCAAGCCGCAGACCCGCTCCGCAGCACACACCAATCAGCAAATCCATCGGATGCAGACTTGGCATCGGATTGGAAAAAGCTGCACCCAGGGCAGAAAGAAAGCCGAGGAGCTTTTCAGACATGTCTGCGCCCTCGGCAATTCTCCACGCTTCTCCCAGATTAGTACATACAAGACCGGCAATGAAGTACGGCAGGTTCAGAATCAGCAGCTTCTTTGTCTTATTACTCATAGATCACGCTCCTGACTTTTGTGACGAACCTTATTCGGCAGAATTGCAGCAACCAACTCTTTGAGCTTGTTAAGCTGCTCCAGAACACTCGGTTTTTCCTTTGCTTTCAGTTTGCGGTTGGTGAATTCCTCGAAAGCGGAAGTCAGTGCATCCGCATCTTTCGCCTTAAAGAACACCGTGTACTTGGGTGGCATCACATTTTGGTCTTTCGTAATGGCATAATCCACACCATATTTTCGCGCCACCTGTTCAAAGCCTTTCAAATCCGTTTTCTCAATGGGGATACTGCTGACTCCCTGATTCTGACCGATCAATTCTTTAATGCTCTGCTTTCCAATCGGCAGTTGTGCTGTCTTCTGAGCCACTTTCGACTGATGGCGCCGTTTCCACGCATTATAGCCATTCACGATGGTGCGAAAGGTCAGTTTCGTGGTGCTGATTGCCAGATTGACTGTACGATTTTCAACTTCTTCCTGCATGAATATCCGCCTCCTTCCTTACAAACTATCCCGGTCCGGTGCCGGTTTGCTCTTTTCCTGGGACTTTGCAGCCTTTTCCTCCATCTTCTTCACCATGTCATCCGGGACCGGAATTGCCATGATGCTGCGACCCATACGAACGAACATCTGGGGCTGATGGAACTGTTCCTCAAATTTCTGCATCTGCTCCGAAGTCAGAGAACCAAAGTCATCCTCCGTCAGCCCTACCACCAGAAAATCACCGGCATAAATGTCCTGCATATCCCCGTCTTCGGTGTAAATCGCACGGTTCAGCGGTAAACCATTGATTTTACCGGATTCATTCAGAATAATGGCCACTTCATCCTCAAATGGATAGGTTACTTCAATATCACCGCCGACCATAGCCTGCAAATCTTCCAGCTCCGTGCCAACACTGATTTTTTTCGGGTAGGCATTGGGCTGTACCAGCAGCACATTCATTGTCCTGGTCTCTGCCAGTTCATGTTCTCCCACGGTCTTGAAGTCCACACCGGTGAAATCGCCGGAATCCAGAACATAGTCCTGATTGTTCCACGCCTGCGTCACCATGCGTTCCGCGTCTTCCTGTGAGGCAGCTTCCACAGAAACCTTTCTCTGGAGAGTTTCCGTAATCTCCACATCGAATTTCTTCATAGGCACCTCCTTAGATCAGGCGCAGTGCCGGAACCAACTCACCGCCAATGGAAACCACCGTCAGGTTTTCGTTCACATAGTCGATGGTGCGTTCCAACGTAAACAGATTGATGCTGCATTCGTTGCCGTTCTGGTCGATTTCCGAAACTTCCGCAGCTCCCAGCAGATAGCGGGTTCTATCAGTCTCAATCACATCGCTCTTATCATAATGGAGAAGCAGTTCCCCATCTGCCACCAGATCAGCCTCCATCTCATCGTAAACATCCTCAAAGATGTCTCGACTGCCATCCTCGGTCAGGAGTTCGCCGCCAGCCCCCGGCAGGATCACCATCACAATGCGCTCCTTCGGGTGATCTTCACGGATTGCCTCCAGCATCAGCCAGTTATGAAGCATCACAATGGACTTCTCAAACATGGGATCATCCATCGGATTGGGCTGCGATGCACCGTGCGGGCAGTTCTTGCAATCCATGCTGCACACTGCGTTGTTCTGATTCTTCTTAAAGTTCATCATCATAAAAAGTCTCCTTCTTATCGTTCCATATCTCGTTGTTTACTTCGCTGCCACTTTTCCAGCAGCCGGATAATCGTGTCCTGCATCTGCTTCGGCGTATAGGATTTCGGGAAATACTTCCGAAGAACCTCGTTTTTAATCGTCACATGGTCAAGCTCATCCTTTTTTATTTCATTCATCACTTCACACATGGCATCCAAGGTGCAGTCGCCCTCCTGCGAGAGCTTTTTCAATCGCTGTGCCTGCGACAGGGATGGGGATGCCTGTGCATAGTCCATTGCCTCCAGAAATTCTTTCTGTTCGGACGGTTTCAGGTAAGACAGCTCTACCGCCGGATTAAAGGCGATTTTCTTCTCATCGACCATGTCCAGAATTTCAGGAATCAGGTTGGTAAGGCGGATATAGCGTTTAACCGTATCCTTACTCATTCCAACAGCTTCACCAATAATCTCCGTAGACAACTTCGGTGCAAATTGCTCTGAAGTCAAATCTTTTCTCTGACCCTGATGTTTCATCGCCTCCAACTTCATCTTGTAGGAAAACGCTCTCTCGCTGGGAAGGATATTTTCCCGCTGCAAGTTGCTGTCCACCATAAAGATGATTGCCGCATCATCGTCCATTTCCTTGACGATGACCGGCACTGTCTCCAAACCTGCCAACTGCGCTGCATGAAGCCTGCGGTGTCCCGAAAGGATTTCAAATCCGCCTTCCGGGTCAGGCCGTACAATCAGCGGTGATACCACACCGATCTGCTTGATGCTCTCCACGGTCTGTTCCATCAGCTCATCGTCCAGCACCTTAAAGGGATGACCTTCAAAGGGATGCAGGTCAGAAAGCGGCATCTCCGTCCGCTTCTCCTTAGCCGCAGCGTCGGCAGCTGAGCCACTGCGGTTTTCTGTTGTAATACTGGTTTTTGCTTTTGCCATTCAGCTTCTTAACCTCCTTCCAGCGGTGATAGATGTCATTCTTACCTGCGAAAAACGCCTTTTTTGCCTTGCACTTCATAGATCAAGTACCTCCTTAACGACCTGCTGTTTTTCTTTTCCAATGCTCTTTCTGCGGTCCTCTCCGCTGATTCGCACCGGCGTACACATTTCCAAAATCCTGCTGTAAATCCGGGCGTATACCACATCCTCCGGATTGCGGATTTCAGCAATCTTCAGATTGGTTGTGATAATGACCGGAAGTCCGGACTTGTACCGCTCATCAATAACGGCGTAGACCTGCTCCAGCGCATATTCGGTGCTGCGCTCAATTCCCAGATCATCCAGAATCAGCAAAGAATAGTTGGAAAATGAAGCGATATACCGGTATCGCTCTTCCGAATATATGGCACCCATCTGGTTCAATACTTTGGAGAAATTCGTCATCAAAACCGGAATGCCCTGTTCCAGCAGCGCATTGGCAATACAGGCCGCCACAAAGGACTTTCCGGTGCCGACATCTCCCCATAACAAAAGGCCAAGGTTTCAGCCTTGACCTTTTTCCACTGCTCTACATAGCGTTTTGCCATCTGGATATCCTTATTGTCCTCTGCAACGGCAAAATTCCATTCCAGAAGATGCTTTTCCTGAATCCCAGTTGCTTTCAGTTGCCTGATTTTACGCTGCCGCTCCAACAGCTCATCCTGGCGTTTCTTCTCCACCATCGCTTCCTGCTGGCATCTGCAAAGGCAGGGAACAATCTTGTCTCTGCCCCAGAGCTTAACCCTGCACTGCACCGGCGTATGGCAGTTTCTACAATACAACAGTCCGTCATCACCCTGGTATTCCAGCTCTCCGGGTTCTTTCGGCGTAAAGAGCGAATCCAACGCCGCATTCAAAACTTCAGGCACCATGTCGCTCATAGGCTGTCTCCTTCCTCAAATGTGTAGTCTGCCGGGTTATACTTCGGCTTTTCTCTCTTTGCCCATCTCCGGATTGTTGCAAGGTGATTTTTGTAGCTCCTGCCGGTGGAGGCCATATACTCAGAGAGCCGTTCCACTCGTATCTGATAATCTCCTGGGAACTCCTGCCGGAGCTTGCCGTATTCCGTGTCAGAAAGAAGGACATTTTCGTATGAGCCATACCGGTGTTGGATTTCCTTCTTCTCTCTTTTATTGATTGTTTCAGTACTTGTTCTATTAGTACTTAATTGCGCGGGATTTTCCGTAACCGGTGTGTCCGTATCCGGATTTACCGCATACGGCTTTTCCGTACACGGTGATTCCGAACACGGCTTTTTCCTTGGCATCTCATAAATCACATACTCAGCTCTGCCCATCCGACCGTTACTTTCACGCTGCTGGTTCCTTTCCAGATACCCAAGACGCTCCAGCTCCTTCAGAGCCGTAAGCACTCCATCTACGCCATCCGGCGTAATCGAAGATAACCCCCGTACCGAATAGTTCCATGTGTCCGGCAAACTGAGCAGCATGGAGAGAAGTCCTTTCCCTTTCAGGCTGAGACCCTGATCCCGCAGGTGGTAATTGCACATCGTTGTGTAATTGCTGTTTTTCTCAACCCTGAATACCGGCATGGTGCTCACCATCCTTTTTCGCAGGCTCCGCTTTCTTCTTCGGACATTTGCGCGGACGATCTTCGCTGTCCTCCCGGCGATGGTATTTGCCGGTATCCTGCATCATGCGCTCAAACGCCTGAAGTCGTCCCTCTGTAAAAAGCGTCATTCGATCACACCCCATTTCTTAAACAACTTGAAGAGATGATTCTTTCCCTTGCAGGTCACTCTCGTCTGCTGCACCAGTTTTCCGCTTCTTCCATAGCAATCCCGGACAATAAAATAGCCCCTTGCAGATTTGTCTGCAAAAGGCATCAGCCAGCCACTCGGACTGCGGTACAGATAGCGGTGATCCAGTAAGAGAGCCACCGCCGTCTTCTCCGGGATTCCGATTTCCTTACAGAAATTCCGGATGCAGGTGCAATCCTCTGAATTTACAAAGGTATCGAAGTAGTCTGCCTTTGGCTGTGCCGCATCCAGCTGTTTGCGGATACCCTCAAGCTGCTCCCTCTCGGCTACAAGGTCCTGCGCCAGGGTGTAGATGACCTCCGGATGCTGAATCACCTGATCCAAAATGGAATCGCTCATATACACTCCATGCTTGCGGATTGAAGGGAGAACTTCATCAAACACCCAGTGTTCAAATCGTTCTGCCGATGGCAGCTTGCTGTGAACGATCAGCCGGTAAACATCGCCTTCTGTGATAAAGGCGATTTCAACGACCTGCTCTCCAGCATCCCCATACTGATTCACCTTCTGAACGACCCCCTCGCGTTTCGTTAGGGGGCCTCTGCAATGGCGTTTCACTGCGGCGTAGGGATTCACATACCCCAACGCTTTCGCCACGTCACTTGCACAGAAGAATGTCTTTCCCGCCTCCTGCAACACGCGGATCGAACCAAACTCCTGGTTCTCAAACACCTCCATCATCTGCCTCGACTGTCCGCCATGACTGCCCACATCGGTATCATGGGTCTTCTGATTGAAATCCGTCATACCTGTTACCTCCTACTCAAATTTGTCTCGCCGGATTTCAGGCGAAAAAATTAGAGCCTCGACCCATTCTCGTTTTCAAAGAATGAGCCAAGGCTCTATGTAAATCAGTCAAGTATGTGTTCGTCCGTCGATGGCAAAATTGGACTTCATTTGCTCCTATTGTCCACCAGTAATTTAACCCATAAGAGGTCAAAATGGGCTTGTCCACCAGTAATTTGACCACTATAAACCCATAAATTTCCGTTCAAATTCCATCAAAACCGAACAGTCCAGACAGAATTTTGGGTATAGAAAAAGCCCGGAAATGGCGTGAACCATTTTGATATAGTCTGAGCAGTCGATTATCGCTTGCTGAACTGCGGAGCGCGACGAGCGGCTTTGAGGCCGTATTTCTTACGTTCCTTCATACGAGGATCGCGGGTCAGGAAGCCTTCCTTCTTCAGAGCAGCACGGTTCTCCTCGTTCTGCTGCAGCAGAGCGCGGCTCAGGCCGTGGCGGATAGCGCCAGCCTGACCGGAAACACCGCCGCCGGAAACGCGGACGACGACATCGTACTTGCCCTCCAGGCCCAGCAGGACCAGCGGAGAACGGACGATCAGCTTCAGGGTCTCCAGACCAAAGTAGTTGTCGATATCACGATCGTTGATGGTGATCTTGCCAGTGCCGGTGTAAACACGAACGCGGGCAACGGAATCCTTACGACGACCAGTGCCGTAGAAATAAGGTTTGGTTTCGTACATGTTCGATTGCCTCCTTCTTAGAACTCGATCTTCTCGGGCTTCTGAGCTGCGTGAGCGTGCTCGGCACCCTGGTAGCAGTGCAGGCGGGTCAGAGCCTTAGCACCGATGGTGTTGGAAGGGATCATGCCCTTGACAGCGTAGGTCATGGCCAGATCGCTGTGCTCAGCCATCAGCTTGCTGTACTGGACCTTCTTCAGGCCGCCGATGTACTTGCTGTGGGTGATGTGGAACTTCTGCTCAGCCTTCTTGCCGGTCAGAACAGCCTGATCGCAGTTGATGACAACAACGAAATCGCCGCAGTCCACGTTGGGGGTATAATCGACCTTCTGCTTGCCGCGCAGCAGAACAGCGGCCTCAGCAGCGACGTGGCCCAGGCTCTTGCCGGCAGCGTCGAGCAGGTACCACTTGCGCTCGACTTCAGCGGGCTTCACGAGAGTAGTGCTCATATCTATTTCCTCCTGATAAGCTTTTTGTACGTTTCAGGCGCCTTTCTGGGGCGCGAGTGTCAGTATACATCATAAAAAGGTGCCTGTCAACAGCATTTTTTGATTTTTTCATTGTAATTTTTCAATCTTGCAAAATCTCACGTTTTCTCTTGAATTCTCATTATTTCTAAAAACGCATTTTCTGCAAAATTTTCTGCCCACGGCCGCACATTTTCTGCCGCTGCCCGCTACAATTTTGTCTGCCGGTGTGGTATACTATAAAGGATATGGCAGCTTTTGCTGCGCACTGATACAAGGAGAATTTTTTACATGCCAAACGACATCGACCACAACGCCTCTGCCCAGCGCCGCACCTCCAAGCTTCTGACCGCTATGGGCATCTTTGTTGCTCTGGGCATCATTGCTTACATTATTTTAACGCTGCTGGTCAACCGCAGCGTGCCCGCAAACCCGGACACCCACTACACCGGCACAAACGGCGTTTCCGTCTACTATGACAGTTCCATCTGGAAGGTATGCCAGATGACCGAGGACAGCACCCTTGGTACCGTGCTGGAACTCGCCACGGCAGACAGCGCCGACGGTGAGGACTACGAAGCTGTGCTGCTGCAGCGCGGCACTGCCGACAGCTACGCGGACTTTATCGATGCGTCCGAGAAGGACCTCAAGCAGGCCTATGGCGTCATCAAGCCCCGCAAGGTGAACCTGACCGTGGACGGTGCCGAGGTGGAGGCCGTGCGCTGCGACATTCAGGCGTATTATGCGGTGCTGGCCACCATTACCTACCCCAGCGGTGACGTGGTGTATGTTTCCGGCCTGACAAAGCTTGCCTCCATCAACGACATTGTGAACCTTGTGGAAAGTGTGACCCTGTCATGAGCAGTTCCCGTGCAATGCAGCGTCTGTGCGGCCTGACTGCGCAAGGCTGTGCAGGACTATGAAATGATCGCCCCCGGCGATAAAGTGATGGTGGGCGTTTCCGGCGGCAAGGACAGCGTAGCGCTGACCATTGGCCTTGCGGAGCTGCGCAAGTACATCGGCTTTGATTTTACGGTGCAGGCTGTCACACTGGACCCGCAGTTTGGCGGCAGGCCCATGGATTACACCGTATTGCAGGAGCTGTTTGCCCGGTACGATATCCCCTATGAGATCCGCCGCACCGAGATCGGCCCTGTGGTGTTCGACTACCGCAAGGAGAAGAACCCCTGCGCCCTGTGCGCCAAGCTGCGGCGCGGCGCGCTGCACACGGCGGCGCAGGAACTGGGCTGCAACAAGGTGGCGTTGGGCCACCATCTGGACGATGCCGTGGAGACCTTTACTATGAATCTCTGGCGGGAGGGCCGCATCGGCTGCTTCTCGCCGGTCACCTACCTTTCGCGCCGGGACCTCACCCTCATCCGGCCCATGCTGCTGGCCACCGAGCAGGAGGTCATTTCCGCAGTGAACGCCGAGGGGCTGCCCATCGTCAAGAGCGTCTGCCCTGCCGACGGCGTGACCGTGCGCGAACAGACCAAGGAGTTCGTCAAGGAGCGCTGCCGCACCGACCATGCTTTCCGCCAGAAAACCCTGCACGCCTTGCAGGAGAGCGGCATCGATGGCTGGCGGCCCGTCCACACCGGGCGCGGCAGCTTTGCAATTACAAACGAGGAAGAATGAATCATGAAGACTCAACCTTTTGAAAAACACGTCTGGGCCGAGATCGACCTCGATGCCCTGCGGCATAACTTCCGGGCCGTCAAAGCCCGGGCCGGCGACCTGCCGCTGTGCGCGGTGGTCAAGGCCGACAGCTACGGCCACGGCGCTGTGCAGTGTGCCCGCGTTTTTGCGCAGGAGGGCGCAGCATGGCTGGCAGTGAGCTGCCTGACCGAGGCCGTGCAGCTGCGTCAGGACGGGCAGACTCTGCCCATCCTTATTTTGGGCCATGTTCAGCCGGAGTACGCCCAGACCCTCATCCACGAGGATATCACCGTAGCGTGCTACTCCACCGAACAGGCGCAGAACCTTTCCGCTGCTGCCGTAAAGGCAGGCGGCAGAGTAAAGATCCACCTCAAGGCAGATACCGGCATGGGCCGCATCGGCTTTGCCCTGCGCACCGATTTTGATGCCGCCATCCGCGAAATGCTGGCTGTGTGTGAGCTGCCGGGCCTTGAGATGACCGGCCTGTTCCAGCACTTCTCGGTGGCCGACGACACCGCCGAAGAGAACGTTGCCTACACCGCGGAGCAGCACGCACTGTTCGTCAGAGCGTTCCATGCGCTCAAGGCGGCAGGCCGCGAGCCACAGACCGTCCACTGTGACAACTCTGCGGGCGTGATGCTGCACCCGGACTGGCCCGAGGGATTGGCCCGGGAGCGCTGCATGGCGCGGCCCGGCATCATCCTCTACGGCTACGACCCCGAGCGACGAGGTGCGCTTTGGGCAGTTCCGGCCCGGTGATGACCCTCAAGACCGTGGTGAGCATGGTCAAGGAAATGCAGCCCGGTCAGAGCGCCAGCTATGGCCGCCGCTTCACCGCCGATAAGCCCACGCTGGTGGCCACCCTGTGCACCGGTTATGCGGACGGTTATCCCCGCCAGCTGAGCTGCGGCAAGGGTATCGTGGAGATCCACGGCAAGGCCTGCCCGGTGCTGGGCCGCGTGTGCATGGACCAGATGATGGTGGATGTGACCGGTATCCCGGACATCCACGAGGGCGACGAAGCCATTCTGTGGGGCGGCAGCGTCAGTGATACTGCCGAGACCATCGCCCGCAAGACCGACACCATTTCCTACGAGGTGCTGTGCGGCGTGTCCCGCCGCGTGCCCCGCGTCTACCTCGAGCACGGAAAGATCGTGGATGTCGAGGATTGGATACTGGAAGCTTAAATTTCTCCCGGAGGAACTACATGGCAAGAGACAATATCCGCAATTTCTGCATCATTGCACACATTGACCACGGCAAATCCACCCTGTCGGACCGTATTCTGGAGCTGACCAAGAGTGTGGACGAGCGCACCATGGAAGACCAGATTTTGGACAACATGGACATTGAGCGCGAGCGCGGCATCACCATCAAGGCCCGCGCTGTCACCATGAACTATACCGCCAAGGATGGCAAGACCTACGAGTTCAACCTCATCGATACCCCCGGGCCACGTGGACTTTGCCTACGAGGTCAGCCGCAGTCTGGCCGCCTGCGAGGGCGCCATCCTTGTGGTGGATGCCACCCAGGGCGTGGAAGCTCAGACGCTGGCCAACACCTACATGGCGCTGGAGCATGATCTGGAATTGGTGCCCATCCTGAATAAGATCGACCTGCCCAGCGCTCACCCGGACGAGGTGGCGCAGGAGGTGGAGGACGTGATCGGCCTGCCCTGTCTGGATGCGCCCCGCGTCTCTGCCAAGACCGGCCTGAATGTGGATCAGGTGCTGGAGCGTGTCGTCACCGACATTCCTGCTCCCACCGGCGACCCGGATGCCCCGCTGAAGGCGCTGATCTTCGACAGCATCTACGACAGCTACAAGGGCGTTATCGTCTATATCCGTGTGTTTGAGGGCACCGTGAAGCCCGGCGATACCATCCGCATGATGGCCACCGGCGCGGAGTTCACGCTGGTAGAAGTGGGCCACATGGGTGCTACCAACCTTTCTCCCTGTGCCCAGCTGCAGGCTGGTGAGGTCGGCTATCTGACCGCCAGCATCAAGACCGTGCAGGACACCCGCGTGGGCGATACCGTCACGCTGGCCAATAATCCCACCGCCGAAGCACTGCCCGGCTACCGTCAGGTCAAGCCTATGGTGTTCTGCGGCATCTACCCCGCCGACGGTGCCAAGTACCCGACCTGAAGGATGCACTGGAAAAGCTGCAGCTGAACGACGCCTCCCTCACCTTTGAGCTGGAGACCAGCGCCGCGCTGGGCTTCGGTTTCCGCTGCGGCTTCCTTGGCCTGCTGCACATGGAGATCATCACCGAGCGTCTGGAACGGGAATTTGATCCTGGATATCATCACCACCACCCCCAGCGTGCGCTACCGCATTACCCTGACCGACGGCACTGTGGAGATGATCGACAATCCTTCCAGCTACCCCGACCCCTCCAACATCGTCAAGCAGGAAGAGCCTTTTGTGGATGTGCACCTGTACACCCCCAACGACTATGTGGGCGGCCTGATGGATCTGTGCCAGAACAAGCGCGGCGTGCTGATCGACATGAAGTATCTGGACGATGTGCGCGTTGATCTGCACTATGCTCTGCCGCTGGGCGAGATCGTGTACGACTTCTTTGATGCCATCAAGAGCCGCAGCCGGGGCTACGCCAGCTACGATTACGAGTTTAAGGAGTACCGCGAGAGCGACCTTGTCAAGCTGGACTTCCTGCTCAATGGCGACCCTGTGGACGCGCTGTCCATGATCGTGTTCCGCGATAATGCCTATGCCAAGGGCCGCCGCATCTGCGAAAAGCTGCGGGATAACATCCCCCGCAACCTGTTCGAGATCCCGGTACAGGCTGCCATCGGCGGCAAGATCATTGCCCGTGAAACGGTCAAGGCCATGCGCAAGGACGTGCTTGCCAAGTGCTACGGCGGCGACATCTCCCGCAAAAAGAAGCTGCTGGAAAAGCAGAAGGAAGGCAAAAAGAAGATGCGTCAGCTGGGCAGCGTTTCCCTGCCCAGTGAAGCCTTTACCGCTGTGCTCAAGCTGGACAGCGACGACGATTAAACTTTATAGATCAAAGAGAACCCGCGCTCTGGTATGCTGCAATGCACCCAGCGCGCGGGTTCTATCTGTTTTTTGCACAACCATCAGTTTTACAACAAAAAATTCGAGA
>ENA-OQCV01000097-OQCV01000097.1-human-gut-metagenome-genome-assembly--contig:-NODE-97-length-24732-cov-3.910465_pt1 | contig 24732 bp, 29 predicted proteins | sample MGYA00242766_ERZ504592 | MGnify/ENA primary metagenome ERZ504592 (study PRJEB26092, sample SAMD00036315) | human gut metagenome | host: Homo sapiens | study: EMG produced TPA metagenomics assembly of...
AGGGATATATTATGCGAAATAAACAGAAATTTAAACTTTGGATGACGGTAACGGGAATTGTTTTTGACAGGAATGTTTTTGGGAGAAGGAGATGTATGGGCAGCGCCTGAAAAACAAACGGAAAGAAACGGCGCTTATGCAGATGTAAATACATGCTTAAATATCCGAGAAGGAGCAGGAACTCAGCATCCGGTTTTGGCACAGCTTCCTAAGAACGGATATTGCGAGGTTGAACGCCGGGAGGGAGACTGGTGTTACATTACTTCAGACGAAATTTCAGGATATGTTTTTTCGCGATTATTTGGAAACAGGATTTACAAAAGAAGAATATTTAACGGTTACAAATCAAAAAGAAATGAAATATGCTTATTCCTTGCAGCAAAAGGAAAATGTAGCCGCAGCTGCATCCATAGGAGGAAAACGGCAGGAAATAGTAGACTTTGCTCTGCAATTTGTGGGAAATCCTTACGTATGGGGAGGAACAAGCCTGACAAACGGAGCAGATTGCTCCGGATTTGTGCAGAGCATTTATAAGCAGTTTGGTATTTCTCTGCCAAGAGTTGCAGCAGATCAGGCAAACGCAGGAACCAGAATTTCTGTGGAGGAGGCTTTGCCCGGTGATTTGATTTTTTATGCGGAAAACGGTTTCTGTTTATCATGTGGTGATGTATATCGGAAACGGAAAAGTAGTACATGCCAGCAGCTCGGCTTCGGGAATTAAAGTTTCTGATTTGTACAGAGCCCATGCTGTAAGCGGAGCAAGATTTTTTATTTCATAAAATCTCTTTACAAGCAATGTGCGATATGCTATACTCAAAACGTTGAAATTAGCCGTAATTCAGAAATTGGACTCTCCAACCATTCCTTAATTACCGGCGATTAGATTAAAATAATGGAGGAAAACAAAATGATTTCTAAAGAAAAGAAACAGGCAATCATGGCAGAATATGCAAGAACACCAGGTGATACAGGTTCACCGGAAGTACAGGTAGCTGTATTAACAGCAAGGAATTCAGGAGCTTACAGAGCACTTGAAAGTAAACCACAAAGATCATCATTCAAGACGTGGTCTTCTGAAAATGGTAGGTCAGAGACGTGGACTGTTAGCTTACCTGAAGAAAACAGACATCGAAAGATACCGTGCACTGATTGAAAAATTAGGCTTAAGAAAATAATAGCCTTTTAGTATGCGGAAGGGGGCGGATTTCCATCCGCCTCTCTTTTTATGTATTATGGCAGTTCTGTAAAATATGGTGTTTTCCAGGATTGCGGTGGCTTGTTGTTTCGACTGCATCTGCATATTCAGAAGCTGCGAAACATGACAGGAGTTATTTCCGAGACTACTGAAAAGATTATTTTGTATATGAAAGTAACAAAACAGGCAGATATATTTGCCTGAAAAAGTAGTTTTTTCAGTTGTTTCGGACTCCTGTTTTAATGTGACAATTTCATAAAAAGTCTGAACGTTGATGGACAAGATTGTCAGCAGACGGAACAGACAAATTTGAAAAGAATAAAGTAGTTACCGGACATGCAGTGAACGGTAACAGAAAATGACAACAGAATTATGTAAAAAAGGAGAATGAACATATGTACAAAAGTTATTCCATGGAATTAGCCGGAAGAACCTTGACAGTAGATATCAACCGCGTTGCAAAACAGGCAAACGGTGCAGCATTAATGCACTATGGTGATACTACAGTTTTATCTACAGCAACAGCATCCAAAGAGCCAAGAGAAGGAATTGATTTCTTCCCGTTAAGCGTTGAATATGAAGAGAAAATGTATGCAGTAGGCAAAATCCCAGGAGGATTTAACAAGAGAGAGGGAAAAGCAAGCGAGCATGCAATCCTTACTTCCCGCGTGATCGACAGACCAATGCGTCCTCTGTTTCCGAAGGACTACAGAAACGACGTAACACTGGTAAACATGGTTATGTCTGTTGATCCTGAGTGTAATCCGGAGATTCCGGCTATGCTTGGTTCCTCTATTGCAACCTGCATTTCCGATATTCCGTTTGATGGTCCGTGTGCTACCACACAGGTTGGTCTGATCAATGGTGAATATATCATCAACCCTACCATGGCACAGAAAGATGTATCTGACCTTCAGCTTACAGTAGCTTCCACAAGAGAGAAAGTAATCATGATCGAAGCCGGCGCAAAAGAAGTTCCGGAAGACAAGATGATCGAAGCTATCTATAAAGCTCATGAAGTAAACCAGGAGATCATCAAATTTATCGATAAGATCGTAGAAGAATGCGGAAAACCGAAACACAGCTACGAATCATGTGCAGTTCCGGAAGAACTCTTCGCAGCGATCAAAGAAATCGTACCTCCGGCAGAAATGGAAGTTGCCGTATTCTCTGACGATAAACAGACAAGAGAAGAAAATATCCGTCAGGTAACAGAGAAACTGAAAGAAGCTTTTGCTGACAAGGAAGAGTGGCTTGCAGTTCTGGGCGAGGCTGTATATCAGTACCAGAAGAAGACTGTCCGCAAGATGATCTTAAAAGACCACAAACGTCCGGATGGTCGTGCCATTACTCAGATCCGTCCTCTGGCAGCAGAGACAGATATTATCCCCAGAGTACATGGTTCTGCTATGTTCACACGTGGACAGACACAGATCTGTACCATCACAACTCTGGCTCCTCTTGCAGAAGCACAGAAGCTTGACGGACTTGACGAATTTGAAACTTCAAAGAGATATATGCATCACTACAATTTCCCGTCCTACTCTGTAGGTGAGACAAAACCATCCAGAGGACCGGGACGTCGTGAGATCGGACATGGTGCACTTGCTGAAAGAGCATTAGTTCCTGTACTTCCAAGCGAAGAGGAATTCCCATATGCGATCCGTACTGTATCTGAGACATTTGAATCCAACGGTTCTACTTCTCAGGCAAGTATCTGTGCATCCACAATGTCTCTGATGGCAGCCGGTGTACCAATCGAAAAAACCGGTAGCAGGTATTTCCTGTGGTCTGGTAACAGGCGATACAGATGATGATTACATCGTTCTGACAGATATCCAGGGACTTGAAGACTTCTTCGGAGATATGGACTTCAAGGTAGCCGGAACTCATGACGGTATCACAGCAATCCAGATGGATATCAAGATCCATGGACTGACAAGACCGATCGTAGAAGAAGCAATCAGACGTACAAAAGAAGCAAGAGAATATATCCTGACAGAAGTTATGGAGAAATGCATCGCAGCTCCCCGTACAGCTGTAGGCGAATATGCTCCGAAGATCATCCAGATCCAGATCGATCCTCAGAAGATCGGTGATGTTGTAGGTCAGAGAGGAAAGACTATCAATACGATCATCGAGCGTACAGGTGTTAAGATCGATATCACAGACGAAGGTGCGGTATCTATCTGTGGAGTTGATCAGAAGAGCATGGATGAGGCAGCTAACATGGTTAAGATCATTGCAACTGATTTTGAAGCAGGACAGATCTTTACAGGTAAAGTTGTCAGCATCAAAGAGTTTGGTGCATTCGTTGAATTTGCACCGGGTAAAGAGGGAATGGTACACATTTCCAAGATCTGTAAAGAAAGAATCAATCGTGTTGAGGATGTTCTCACACTTGGTGATAAAGTTAAGGTTATCTGCCTTGGCAAAGACAAGATGGGAAGAATCAGCTTCAGCATGAAGGATGTACCGGAAGAAGCGTAAAAAATTATGAGATATCACAATATTACCAAGGACGATATGCTTAATGGCGACGGACTTCGTGTAGTGCTCTGGGTGGCAGGATGCAATCACTGCTGTCCGGAGTGCCAGAATCCTGTCACCTGGGATCCAAACGGCGGACTGCCTTTCGGTGAGGCAGAACGCAAGGAGATTTTTGCGGAACTGGATAAGGATTATGTGAGCGGAATTACCTTTTCAGGTGGAGATCCACTGCACCCGGCAAATATCACTGAGGTAACAGCCTTTGCGAAGGAGATCAGAAAGAGATATCCTGGTAAAACAATCTGGCTTTATACAGGTTTCCTCTGGGAGGAGATCTGCAAAGAAGAGATAGTGCGTTATCTGGATGTCTGCGTAGACGGTGAATTTGAGGTGGACAAGAAAGAACTTTCCCTGAAATGGAAAGGTTCCAGCAATCAGAGAGTGATCGATGTTCCCAAAACTCTTCATGAAGGAAAAGTCGTATTGCATAAATAAGAAATATACAGGCAGTTCAAGTATGCGTCAGGTGTACCTGAACTGCTTTTTTACTGAATCAGTCAGTGATGATCACAAAATATTGTTACTGTTCACTACGTTCACAGTAACGTAGCCAAAATTCATTCCAGATTGCCTGCCTCAATGGAATTTTGGGTTGTATGTCTCGGGAATTTTGGCATATTCATGCCAAAACACCTCGCGGGATAGTGGTGTGTGAACAGTAACCAAATATTCAGCTATGAGTGTACTGCAAAGCAGGTGTGTTAGCTTTGCATGACCAGACAGGAGGAAAACAGATGAAACGAATCGCGAAATTTCATAAAGTAAGCAAAGAACGCTTCACAGCAGACTGGATCGATACCTTCGCACAGTCTCAGGAAGAAGCAGAGAAAGTATACGAGGCTATCCGTCTGCCGAAGAGAGCGACAGCAGGAAGTGCCGGCTATGACTTTTTCCGCACCGGCAGAATTTACTCTGAAGCCAGGCGAAACAGTAAAGATCCCGACAGGAATCCGGGTGGAAATGCAGCCGGAATGGGTGCTGAAATGTTATCCGAGAAGCGGACTGGGATTTAAATACCGTCTTCAGCTTAACAACACAGTTGGTATCATTGACAGTGATTATTTCTATTCAGATAACGAAGGCCACATTTTTTCAAAGATCACAAATGATTCCAATGAAAACAAAACTCTGACAATCCCGGCAGATACAGGATTCATGCAGGGAATCTTTGTAGAGTACGGAATCACGGTAGATGATGATGCTACAGAAATCCGCAATGGTGGATTTGGAAGTACTACTGCGAAATAGTGAGAAAAAGAAATGTAATGTTCTGGCGGAGCATATTTCACAAAGTTTATGGATGAAATCAGAGCCAGAATGTAAAAAAAGTAGAACATAGGGAAGAATCTGAGATTTTTACTTTACGTTCTGCTTTTTCTTTGCTATAATATTTTGAGATTCAAAATATTTGCAATACATACAATTTAAACGAATCAAGTAAGGCCCTGCTTCAATTGCGAAAAGCAATAAGCAGTGGGTGGGGTCGTATATTCGCAGTATATCAGAAGCAGCTTTAATAGAAAATATCAGGCAAAGGAATAAATTCAGGGAGAAAAGTTATGATCATTGAGCCAAAAGTAAGAGAATATATCTGTACAACCGCACATCCGCAGGGATGTGCAGAGAGTGTGCGCAATCAGGCAGATTACGCCTGTAAGCAGGGAATTGTAAATGGAACAAAGAAAGCTCTGATTATTGGATGTTCTACAGGATACGGTCTGGCATCCCGTATCTGTGCACTGGAAAACTGTGGTGCTGATACTCTTGGAATCATGTTTGAACGTCAGGCAAATGGCAGAAGGACAGCTACACCCGGATGGTATAATACAGCAGAGTTTCACAGACTGGCTTCCGGGAAAGGTGTTTATGCAAAGACCATTAACGGAGATGCTTTTTCAAAGGAAATCAAGGAGAAGGCGATTGAACTGATCAAACAGGATCTTGGAAAAGTGGACCTGGTAGTCTACAGCCTGGCAGCACCGAGACGTACAGATGCAGAAGGAAAGACCTGGTCTTCCTGTCTGAAAACTACAGATGAGCCATTTACAGAGAAGAGTCTGGATCTGAGAAATAATGAGATCACAGAGAAAACAGTAGAACCTGCTACAGAGGAAGAAGTTTTAAGTACTGTAAAGGTTATGGGCGGTGAAGACTGGGCAGACTGGATTGATGCACTGAAAGCGGCAGATGTACTGACTGAGAATGCAGTAACCGTAGCATATTCCTACATCGGACCGGAACTGACTTATCCAATCTACTATCATGGAACCATTGGAACTGCCAAACAGCACTTACAGAAAACAATGTCAGAGATTAATCAGGCACATCCGGATGTCTGTGCGGTAATATCAGTAAATAAAGGCCTTGTAACTCAGGCAAGTGCAGCAATTCCGGTTGTGCCGCTGTATTTTGCAATTCTCTATAAAGTAATGAAGAAAGCCGGAAATCATGAAAACTGCATTCAGCAGATTGCCAGACTATTTACACAGAAACTCTATACCCCAACAGGCTTCCAGACAGATGAGAATGGTTTCATTCGTATGGATGATTACGAACTGACGCCGGAGATTCAGGAAGAAGTAAAAAAATGCTGGAAAGCTGTTACTACAGACACTGTAAAGGAATATTGCGATATTGATGGTTACTGGGAAGATTTCTATCATATGTTTGGATTCCGATATGAAGATATCGACTATACTCAGGATGTGGATGCTGATATAGAAATTGATGGAGTTGTAATGTAATCAAAAAATTCTCTCTTAACAAATGATCATGAAGTATATTGGTTCATAAATGTTAAGAGAGAAGTTTTTTATTTTGCCTTATGCACCGGATCTGCCGGGTATCCGCTGCGAAGTTTCTGCATTCCACGCTGGAGCGCATCTTTGGAGTTTTTCCAGTCAGCATCCTTATTTCTGTAATCAAACTTATCTGACAGCCATACCAGATCTTCTTCCATACGCTGGAAGTTTTCATCCATCAGCCTGAACATGGCAGGATAAAACTCAGACCTTTTCTTTATCATTCAGATATTTATCTGCACCGTTGCACAGAATCCCGAAGTGATGCAGACAGAAGCCTTTACTGCGCAGAATTTTATTTTTAAATTCATTATCCTGCCGATACAGCCAGAAAAAATGTTTCCACATACCGTTTAAATGTATCCTCAATATTCTGACAGATAAAACAGCTGCAATCCTTAAAAGCAGTCCATGCAGCAATCGGATTCTTATTTGCGCTGGAATCTGAACGGCGGAAACGCGCGAGGACCGAGGATTTTCCGGGTGAAAAAGAATCAAACTGCTTTCTCATCTCTTCCCGAAGTTTATGATAATGAGTCTGAAGAATCAATGCATTCCCAAGAGTATTCCCATAATCAAACATTTTCTTCATATGTACCCTGCAAAATCCCGCCTTATCCGTCTGATCCCGGATGTCACTTTCCATATAAGAAGAACTGTTACCCAGTACAAAATCCAGCGAGTTCTGCTCCAGTTCCCGCTCAATAAAACAGAAAGGACACTCATCACTGGCATTTACCGCATCATTAAGTGGAATGGTATATAACTTTTCTTTCATTTCTATATACTCCATACATCATAGTTTCTGTTCCCTTTATTGTGCATAGAATTTCCGGGAATGTCAAGCAAAAGATTTCCTGTTACTGTAAACGGGTTACTGTGAACGGAGTGAACAGTAATGATTTCTTTTGCAGAGTTGATTTAGAAAAGGGCAGTATGATATTATATATATAGTTGAATGCAAACATATGTAAAAAATAATCAAAGAGGGATAAGACAAATGATAAAATTACAGCTTCATGAAAACTGGCAGTTGTGCAATATCAGACAACTGGACTGGATTCCGGCACAGATTCCGGGGGATATTTATGCGGCACTTCTTAAGACCGGAAAGATGCCGGATCCGTTCTTTGGGGATAATGAATATCAGGCGAAAGCACTGATGGAGGAGGATTATGAATACAGAACGGTATTTAATTATGAAGAAGCGCAGTTTAAAGATTGTCAGGAAGTGATCCTGAGATTTGACGGGATTGATACGATTGCGGACATCTATCTGAATGGATGTTGTCTTGGAAAAGTTGATAACATGCACAGAATCTGGGAATTCCCGGTAGGAGAGCTGCTTGAAAACGGCAAAAATACCTTACGCGTTATCATTCGCTCTCCGTTGAAGTTCATGGCAGAGGCATTTAAGAAATATAAAAACAGGGGAAATGAAGACACAATTGAGGGATTTATGCATCTGCGCAAAGCTCACTATATGTGCGGCTGGGACTGGGGTGCATGTCTGCCGGATGGAGGTATCTTCCGTCCTGTAACACTTCTGGGAATTGAAACTGCCAGACTGGACAGCGTGTATATCCGTCAGGTACATAAGGATGGCAAAGTCCTGCTGGTTCCGGAAGTAGATGTGGAGACTGTTGATGAGGAAGAGAGCGAAGCAGATGGGTATGAAGGTGCACAGGCACTGGAATATCAGGTGACTGTAACTGCACCGAATGGAACAAAAACCATATGGGATGACTGTCCGGATGAAATGGAGATTGAAAATCCGCAGCTCTGGTGGCCAAATGGACTGGGAGAACAGCCGTTATATCAGGTGCAGGTAGACCTGAAAGCCGGAGATAAGATTGTAGACACCTGGTGCAGAAAAATCGGTCTCCGTGCGCTGACCATGCATAGAGAGAAAGACCAGTGGGGCGAGAACTTTGCTCATGAAGTAAACGGTTATCAGGTCTTTGCCATGGGCGCTGACTATGTCCCTGAGGACAATCTTCTGCAGAGAACATCCAGAGAACGTACCAGAGAATTACTTCTTCAGTGCAAGAGAGCGAACTTTAATACAGTACGTGTCTGGGGCGGCGGCTATTATCCTGAGGACTGGTTCTTTGATCTCTGTGATGAACTGGGGCTGATGGTATGGCAGGACTTTATGTTTGCATGCTCTGTCTATGAATTGACACCGGAGTTTGAGGCAAATATCCGTCAGGAATTTATTGATAATATCAAACGTCTCCGTCATCATGCATCCCTTGTCCTGTGGTGCGGAAACAATGAGATGGAAATGTTTGTAAAGCAGGGCACCTGGGTGACAAAGCCGACAGAAATGAGAGATTATCTGTTTATGTATGAGCGCATTATTCCGGAAGTTCTCAGCGAATACGACCCGGATACCTTCTACTGGCCTGCAAGCCCGTCATCAGGCGGTTCCTTTGATGAACCCAATGATCCGAACCGTGGAGATGTGCATTACTGGGAAGTATGGCATGGCAATAAGCCATTTTCAGAATATCGTAAATATTTCTTCAGATATGCATCTGAGTTTGGTTTTCAGTCATTCCCGTCTGTAAAAACGCTTGAAACAGTAACAGATGATCCGAAAGAATTGAATCCATTTTCTTATGTGATGGAGAAATCATCAGAGAAATTACGGAGGAAATGGAAAAATTGCCAAATACATGCAGGCAGCATACCGTTATCCTGAGAACTTCAGCGATTTTGTTTATGCATCTCAGCTTCTCCAGGCAGATGGAATCCGATATGGAGTCGAGCATTACCGCAGAAACCGGGGACGTTGTATGGGTGCAATCTACTGGCAGTTAAATGACTGTTGGCCGGTTATTTCCTGGTCATCCATTGATTATTACGGACGCTGGAAAGCGCTTCATTATTATGCGAAGAGATTCTTTGCGCCTGTAATGCTTTCCTGTGAAGAACAGAGCTGGATGACAGTGGAAGCGGATATGAACCGTCAGCATTTTGAATTTGAAAAATCCATCCGTCTGAATGTGACCAATGAAACGCTGGATGCTCACAGGGTTCTGGTGAAATGGGCAGTGCGAAAGACAGATGCCACAATTCTGAGGGAGGAAGAACAGTGGCTGGAAGTACCGGCATTGTCTGCTGTATGGATGGATAAGGTCGAACTTCCCCAGATTGACTGTTTTAATGAATATGTAAGTTATGAGGCATGGGAAAATGATCAGATTATTTCTCAGGGAACTGTGATTTTTTACCTATCCGAAATACTTCCACTATCTGAATCCCGGACTGGCTGTGCGCGTAGACGGAGATGAGATAGTTGTTAAGGCAGAAGCATATGCAAAGAGTGTGGAAATCCGGAATGAGAATGATGACCTGATTCTTGAAGATAATTATTTTGACATGAATGCAGGAGAATACAGAGTGAAGATACTCGATGGAAAGCCGGATGGACTGAAAGTGCGCAGTGTTTATGATATATAACCTTTATTCATAGTAGTATTTATGGCAGTTTGCGACGAAATTCTGTATAGTAATCCTCTTATATACATAATTTACGAAGAGGGCTATAGAAGGAAACTCGCACTCTGCTGAACTGTCTTGATTGCATTATGTTATGGAATGGCTATAAGATAAAAAATAAGAACCATCACACATTTTATGAAATGATGATGGTTCTTATTTTAGTCTTACATATGAAATTCTTTAACAGATCAGTCAATCTTATCCATAGAATCTTTTGCATTCTGGAGCACTGTGTCAAAAGCAACTGCGGCTTTTGCATATTCTTCATCGCTTTCGATGTTGGAAAGCATCGGATCACCGCTCTCAGTACGGGCAAATGTGTAGAGGTAAACCTCGCCGCTTTCATTCTGACCGTTCTCATCAAGTGGGAGAAGTGCGATATATTCCTTCGCATCTACCGGGAAAACGGTGAGGATCGCACATTCTACCTCTGTATCGTCTTCCATGGTAAGGGTGATTGTCTTGTGGTTTTCAACAGGATCGCATCCGCCGGCTGAACTGCATCCACCACCGCAGGAAGCGCAGTCACTCGGGTTACATCCGCCAGCTGTAAATTCGTCACTCATTTTATATTCCTCATTCTTTCTTATTTATCAGGGACTATGTTTATCTGATGTCAGTTCATTGTAGCAGAAACCAGAAAAAATGCAATGAGCAGAAACCGGAGAAAAGAGGTTTTTACAGTCATGAAACGTGCTATAATAGACCAGAAGCGTTCAGGGGAGAATCGTTAGCAAATGCTGAATAGGGCTAATAAGAAAACAAAGGGGATCAGTTGATTATGAAATTAATCTCATGGAATGTAAATGGTATACGTGCATGCATTGGCAAAGGGTTTGAAGAGAGCTTTGCAGCACTTGATGCGGATATTTTCTGCCTGCAGGAAACGAAATGCCAGCAGGGGCAGGTGAAGCTGGAACTTCCGGGATATTATCAGTACTGGAATTATGCCAACAGACGGGGATATTCCGGAACTGCTGTTTTTACAAAGAAAGAGCCACTGTCTGTGGCGTATGGAATTGGAATTGAGGAACATGACAAAGAAGGGCGTGTGATCACCCTGGAATATGAAAAATTTTATCTGGTGACTGTATATACACCAAATTCCCAGAGTGAACTGCGCAGACTGGAATACCGTATGCACTGGGAAGAGGATTTTCTGGCATACTTGTTGAAATTGCAGGAAAGTAAGCCTGTAATCTGCTGCGGGGATTTCAATGTGGCACATCAGGAGATCGACCTGAAGAATCCTAAGACCAACCGGAAAAATGCCGGATTTACAGATGAAGAGAGAGCATGCTTTGGTAAGGTGCTGGAGAGTGGATTTATCGATACATTCCGTTATTTTTATCCGGATGTAGAGGGCAGATATTCATGGTGGTCTTACAGATTCAAGGCAAGAGAGAAGAATGCAGGGTGGAGAATTGACTATTTTATCACGTCTCCACAGTTGAAGGATAAGCTTGAAGGCGCAGAAATCCATTCTGAAATTATGGGTTCCGATCATTGTCCGGTAGAACTTCAGATTACATTATAGCGTTGTGTAGTATTTCTGAAAAGTGTAATGAGCAACAAGAAAAAATTATGAAGGAGAGAAAGAGATGGCTGAGAGCAGAAAGATGAAAACAGAAAAGGGGCTGGCTCTTGTGCCTGGTGCAAATCCGTTGGCAGATGGCTGTAATTTTGCAGTTGAGGTACCGGAAGACAGCAGAGCATCTCTGATTCTCTACAAAAAGAGATCAGCAAAACCTTATGTGGAGATTCCTTTTACAGAAGAAAACAGAACCGGAAATGTATATGCAATGTATATTCCGGATTTTAATCTGAAAGAGTACGAGTACAATTTTCTGATAAATGGAAAGGTGTATACTGATCCCTGTGCGTACAGGATTCTGGGACGGGAACGCTTTGGTGCAGAGGTGGGTACGAATCCGCACAAAGTCAGGGGAGGATTTCTTGAAAAAAGAAGTTTTTGACTGGGAGAACGACGAAAAATCCGGCTATTCCATATCACGAAATGATCCTTTATAAACTGCATGTGCGCGGATATACAAAAGCGAATCGGACGATAACCGGTACAAAGGGAACTTTTCAGGCACTGGAGGAAATGATCCCGTACTGGAAAGAGCTTGGTATCAATACAATTGAACTGATGCCTGCATATGAATTTATGGAAAGCGGTACCTGTAAGAATTCTGAATCTGAGAAAATGGTATCTGAGAAGCATACACAGGGACGTGTTAATTTCTGGGGATATATGTATGGCTATTATTTTGCACCCAAGAGATCTTACTGTGCAACAGATGATCCGGAGAAAGAGTTTAAAACATTCATTAAAAAACTGCATCAGGCCGGAATTGCCTGTATCATGGAAATGTATTTTCCACGAGAATGTAATCCTGTGACAGCACTCAGGGCATTGCAGTTCTGGAAACTTTACTATCATGTAGACGGATTTCATGTATTGGGTGAGGGAGTTTCTGCCAAATTGCTGATGCATGACGGGGTTTTAAGTGATACCCGGCTGATGTTTCACGATTTTGATGAGAGCCAGATCCGGAAAAAGAAGAAACCGGAAGACAAATGTATTGCACAGTATAATCCGGGATTTTTTGCAGGATATGCGCCGTTTCCTGAAAAGTGACGAAGATATGGTTTCAGCGACAGCTTACCATATCAGAAGAAATCCCAATGCCTATGCAGTTATCAATTATATGGCCTGTCAGGATGGCTTTACCATGAATGATATGGTGACCTATAATTACAGACATAATGAAGCAAATCAGGAGAATAATCACGATGGCAGTAGTTATAATTATTCCTGGAACTGTGGCGTGGAAGGGCCAAGCAGAAGGCTGCAGATCAGACAGATGAGAGAACGACAGATAAGAAATGCTTTTCTTATGGTGCTGCTCAGTCAGGGTGTTCCTATGATCTATGGCGGGGATGAGTTTGGAAATTCACAGAACGGAAATAATAATGCCTATTGTCAGGACAATCAGGTTGGATGGATCGACTGGAAAGCACTGAAGAAAAATGAATCCCTGTTTCAGTTTGTAAAGAATGCCATTGCTTTCCGGAAAGAACATCCGATTCTTCATGTTCCGGGAGAAATGTACGGAGTGGATTATCAGACCAGGGGACTGCCGGATGTTTCCCTTCATGGAGAACGCGCATGGTATATGAATTCTGAGAACACATCCAGACTGCTTGGAATTATGTATTGTGGCGCCTATGCGCACCGGGCAGACGGCAGCGAGGATGCTTCCATATACGTTGCATATAACTTTCACTGGGAAGATCGTATTTTTGCGCTTCCTAATCTGGCAGGATACAGAAAATGGAAGAAAGTGATTGATACCAGTACTGTGAAAGAGAATGGTTTCCTGGAGCAGGAACAGGAAACTTATAGTAAAAAGCTGAAGGTCACACCGCGTACAATCGTGGTGCTGATGGCTGTAGAGGAGGAGAAGAAAGATGCATCCGTGGCTGCACTTTAAAACAATAACCAGACATAAGCTGTTGGTTATGCATTACTGTTTCCGGGCTGGTATGTATAAACAGGGACTGCTTCATGACCTGTCCAAATATGCACCTGTGGAATTTCTGGTTGGATGTAAATACTATCAGGGAGACAGAAGTCCCAACAATGCAGAAAGAGAAGATACAGGAATATCAAAATCCTGGCTTCATCATAAAGGGCGCAACAAACATCATTTTGAGTACTGGGTAGATTATGCACCGGGAGATGAGCATATCATCAATGGTGTGCCCATGCCCCGTAAATATATTGCGGAAATGGTGATGGACAGGATCAGTGCTTCCAGAAATTATCTGGGGGATAAGTATGATCAGCATCAGCCGCTGGACTATTATCTGAAAGGTAAGGAAAAGCTGTGGTTTATCCATCCGAAGACAAAGAGAGATCTGGAGGGATTGCTGCGGATACTTAATGATCATGGGGAAGAGGTACTGATTTCCTATATTAAGAATGTTTATCTGAAAAAAGATAAAGCCCTGGAGCGTGTCTGAAAAATCATTCCCGCAATCTGCACGCCCCACTTTGCGGTATATTTTGTCCGAATTCGGTTGTCGTAGCCCACTACGACGCCCTCATCCGAACAAAATCTCCCACAAATTGTGACGCACATCTTGCGTAAAGCATTTTTCAGACACGCTCTGGCAGGCAGAAAACATACAGCAAAAAGAGAATGTAAACAGGCTGGCAGACAGAAACAGATAAATTTCTGATTGACAGAGTACCTGTTTGGGTGTAAAAATATAAAACAGTTACTGTGAAGGTCTTTGCCGGACGGTAACAGTAATAATTCCATAAAATGGCGGAAAAATGTCGAAAAACAAGAAATACACTTGCGTGATGCTAAGGTAATGTGGTAAAGTAGCCGGGTACAGAAGTGGTACCCGGTTACTTTTTGCAGTATATAAAATGACTGTATTCTGTTTTTGGATAAATATGTGAAGGAAACAGAACATACTTTGACAAATCCAGAGTGTATGAAAAAAACGAAGAAAAAACGGAGGAGTAAATTTGAGTGGTACAACAATGGTCATATTGTCCGCATTTGTTGCCTATCTGTTACTTATGATAGTCATTGGTGTGGTTTATATGAAAAAAACAAGCAGCTCGGAAGATTATTTTCTGGGCGGACGTGGACTGAATGCATGGGTAGCTGCTCTTTCAGCACAGGCATCAGATATGAGCGGATGGCTCTTAATGGGACTTCCGGGAGCAATTTATTCACTGGGAACAGGACAGATCTGGATTGCTGTAGGTCTGTTCATCGGAACTGTATTAAACTGGGTGTGTATTTCACACAGACTTCGTAAATATACGATCGCAGCAAACAATTCCCTTACAATCCCGGCATTTTTTGAGAACAGATTTCAGGATAAGAAGAGAATCCTGTTATTGCTTTCATCCATCGTGATCGTAATCTTTTTCCTGGTTTATACAGCTTCTGCACTGGCAGCAGGCGGTAAACTTTTTAACACAGTATTTGGAATTGATTATCATATAGCTCTGGCAATTGGTGCAGCAGTTATCCTCTGTTATACATTTATGGGGGGATTTATGGCTGTATGCGTAACTGACTTTGTACAGGGAACACTGATGCTGATCGGTCTTCTGATCGTTCCGCTGGTTGCATATCTGACACTGAGCGGAAGTCTGAGTGATCTTCTGACACAGAGCGGAGCACCGGGTGGAGCAGCAGCTTTCCTGAATCCTTTTGAGAACGGAGAACGCCCATATACATTTGTTGAAATCTTTTCCCAGCTTGCATGGGGACTTGGATACTGTGGCATGCCTCACATCCTTACCCGTTTCATGGCTGTAAAGAGTGAGAAAGAATTAAAAAAATTCCAGTGCGATCGCAATCGTGTGGGATATCCTTTCTCTGACAGCAGCGTGCTTTATCGGTATTATAGGTCGTGCATATCTGCTTCCGACTGTACTTGGTGAAAATGGTGCATCTTCCTCAGAGAGTGTATTTATCGAGATGATCAATAAACTGTTTTCCAGTCATCTGGGACTTCCGTTTATCGGAGGAATCTTCCTCTGCGGTATTCTTGCGGCAATTATGTCCACAGCGGATTCACAGCTTCTGGTAACAGCGTCCGCAGCATCTGAGGATTTATATCATCAGTTCATTAAGAAGGATGCAGACTCAAAGGAAATTCTTGCAGTTGCAAGACTTACGGTTATCGTGGTATCTGTTCTCGCATTTGTGATCGCGTGGAATCCGAACAGCAGTATCATGGGACTGGTATCCAATGCATGGGCCGGTCTTGGTGCAGCGTTTGGTCCGACTGTGGTAATGTCACTGTTCTGGAGAAGAACAAACCTTACAGGTGCAGTTGCAGGTATTGTTTCCGGTGGTCTGACAGTTATCGTCTGGGACTATATACCGCTTGCGGCAGGACAGACTCTTGGTTCTTATACAGGACTTTATTCTCTGGCTGTAGGATTTTGCTGTCAGCCTTGCGATGATCATTATCTTCAGTCTGGCTACAAAAGCACCATCCAAAGAAATCACAGATGTGTTTGATAAAGTGGCAGGAAAATAATAGAATAGAAAGACTATCCATTTTCGGATGAATTTGTTATAATGGCAGTAGCGCAAAAAATGCGTTACTGCTTTTTTAACCTGATAAACTGCGGAGCAGTTATTCGGTGTAGAGCTGCGTAGCGAAGCGGACGATTTTATCCGCTTGATTATTACAAGAAGAAGGTGTCGCACATGAAGAAATATGATTATCTGATAGTAGGAGCCGGCCTTTTTGGTGCAGTATTTGCACATGAGGCCACAAGACGGGGGAAAACATGCCTTGTGATCGATAAGAGAGGTCATATCGGCGGTAATATTTACACAGAAGAAGTAGAGGGGATCCAGGTACACAGATACGGTGCACATATTTTCCATACTTCCAGAAAACAGGTGTGGGATTATATCAATCAGTTTGCAGAATTTAATCATTTTGTAAATTCACCGATCGCAGTCTATAAGGATGAGTTATATAATCTGCCGTTTAATATGAATACCTTCCATCAGCTCTGGGGAGTACGTACTCCTGCAGAGGCAAAAGCGAAGATACAGGAACAGATCGCAAGAATGCACATTACCCATCCGAAGAACCTGGAGGAACAGGCGCTTGCACTGGTTGGACAGGACGTATATGAGAAACTGGTAGAGGGATATACAAGGAAGCAGTGGGGCAGGGAGTGTAAAGATCTGCCGGCATTTATCATAAAAAGACTGCCTTTGCGTTATACTTATGATAATAACTATTTCAAAGATCCTTATCAGGGAATCCCCAAAGGTGGATATACACGTATTGTGAAGAAACTTCTGGAGGGTGTACAGGTATGTCTGAATACAGATTTCTTTGCAAACAGAGAAGAACTGACTGCACAGGCAGACAAAGTACTCTTTACAGGTATGATCGATGAATTTTATGACTATTGTTACGGAGAACTGGAATACAGATCACTGAAATTTGAGACAGAAGTGCTGGATATGGGAAATTATCAGGGCAATGCGGTTGTCAATTATACAGATTATGAAGTGCCGTATACAAGAATCATTGAGCATAAACATTTTGAATTTGGTACACAGCCAAAGACTGTGATCACCAGAGAATATCCGGCAGCATGGGAAAAAGGCAAAGAGCCTTACTATCCGGTCAATGATCCGAAGAACAGTGAACTGTTTGACAAATATGAACGCCGCGCATTAGAAGAGAAGAATGTGATCTTTGGCGGAAGACTCGGCATGTATCGCTACATGGATATGGATCAGGTTATTGAAGAGGCACTGTCTCTGGCAGAAACAGAGCTTACCTATGAAGAGCCATGAAAGTAAATTTTTGGATTGTAAGATAAAGGTAGCAAACAGTTACAGATAAAGTAACCGGAAAGGATAAATATATGACAGACACACCAATAATTGCTCTTTATTACAGAGAGCATGATCCGATGAAAAGAAAGATGTTTCTTGACCAGTCTATTGCTGCAGGCGAAGATGAGGTGGCAAATGCTGTCCGTAAGGAATTGTGGGAACTGCGTTACGGAGAACCTTCAGAGGCAGGTTCCGGTACACGTGCTGATGGGTATCTGGCGCTTTGGATGGCAATGGAATACAGCAAGGATACAGCGGGAAAGCTGTTTGGTTTAAAGAGAGCCAGAAAAGAAATCGAGAAAAACCTTGCCAGACTGAAATTCAGGGAAATGCAGGAAAAGAGCGAACTTCACAGGGAATTGCTTTACAGAGAATGCTGCCATATGGTTAAGACTTATATGGAACTTTGTGAGAAGGACAAGACATATAATACTACCCTGTGCGGAATTGTTCCTATCAGTGAGAAAAGTGCGAAGAGTAAGCTTCAGAAAGATGTCTATACCACTGCCATTGTGTTTCCGGAAGAAATCAATATGCAGGAAGAACTGGAAATGATAACAAGGGCAGCAAGGGAAGCTTACGAAGCTCATTTTCCGGGAGAAGGCGGATTACAAAGATAAGCCAATAAAAATTTACTGGAGGCATATATGAACAAAGCAAATTTGACAGCTTATGAAGTTGTAACAGAAGAAAACCTGACAGATATCCATTCCACAGGCTGGCTTCTGCGCCATAAGAAAACAGGTGCAAGAGTTATGCTGATCGAGAATGATGATGAGAACAAAGTATTTAATATCGCATTTCGCACACCGCCTAAGGACAGCACAGGTGTGGCACATATCCTGGAGCACAGTGTACTCTGCGGTTCCAGAGAATTTCCATTAAAGGATCCTTTCGTAGAACTGGTAAAAGGTTCTCTGAATACTTTCCTGAATGCCATGACTTATCCGGATAAAACCTGCTATCCTGTAGCCAGTTGCAATGATAAGGATTTTCAGAATCTGATGCATGTTTATCTGGATGCGGTATTTTATCCGAATATCTATAAAAGAGAAGAGATTTTCCGTCAGGAAGGCTGGAACTATCATCTGGAACAGAAGGAAGGACCGCTGAAATACAACGGTGTTGTATATAATGAGATGAAGGGTGCTTTCTCCTCGCCGGATGAAGTTCTGGAACGGGAGATTATGAATCACCTTTTCCCTGATACCACTTATGGATGTGAATCAGGCGGTGATCCGAAAAATATTCCGGATCTTACCTATGAGAATTTCCTGAATTTCCACAGAACTTATTACCATCCATCCAACAGCTATATTTATCTGTATGGAAATATGGATATGGAAGAGAAACTGGCATTTCTGGATGAGCATTATCTGTCGCATTTTGATTATCTGGATGTGGATTCTGTTATTCAGGAACAGAAAGCATTCGGAGCATGCCAGGATGTGACTCTTGAGTATCCGGTTGCTGAGAATGAGGGAGAAGAGGACAATACCTATCTTTCTTATAACATGGTTGTGGGAAATGCTGCGGACAGTCAGATGGCGATGGCATTTGAGGTATTGGATTACGCACTGTTAAGCGCACCGGGAGCACCGTTAAAGCAGGCACTTCTGGATGTAAAAGCAGGCAAGGATGTCTATGGATCTTATGATGATGGTATTCTCCAGCCATATTTTACAGTAATTGCAAAAGGCTCCAATCCGGACAGAAAAGAAGAATTCGTATCTGTGATCAGACAGGTACTTGGAGATATTGTTAAGAATGGAATTGATAAGAAAGCTGTAGAGGCTGGAATCAATTACTTTGAATTCCGTTATCGTGAAGCTGATTTTTCCTCTTATCCAAAAGGACTGATGTACAGTCTGGATATTTTGGGAGACTGGCTGTATGAAAAAGGAAATCCCTTTGCGCAGGTACAGCAGCTTACAGTTTTTGAAAACCTGAAAAAGGCAGTAAACGAAGGATATTTTGAAGAACTGATCCGTAAATATCTTCTTGAGAATCCACATGGATGCATCATGACTCTTGTGCCGAAGAAAGGTCTGGCAGCCCAGCGTGAGAAAGAGCTGGAGGAGAAGCTGGAAGCATACAGAAGCAGTCTTTCTGAAGAACAGCTGGATGCAATGGTTGAGAAGACGAAAGCACTGGAAGCATATCAGGAAGCCGGCGAAGATCCAAAAGCACTGGAGTGCATTCCGATGTTAAAGAGAAGTGATATTAAAAGAGAAGCTGCAAAGATCATAAATGAAGAATTAACGGTAGATGACAGTCTGTTCCTTTACCATGACGTATGCACAAATGGCATCGGTTACGTAGACCTGATGTTTAAGACTGACAGTATTGCGCCTGAGCAGATTCCTTATCTGGGACTTTTGAAATCCGTACTGGGTTATGTGGATACAGAGAATTACACATACGGAGAACTGTTTAATGAGATCAATGCCAATACAGGCGGTATCAACTGTGGGGTAGAGGTTTTTGACAGAGCTGATTCTACAGAAGAGTTTCAGGCTATGTTCTCTGTAAGAGGTAAGGCACTTTATACGAAAATGGATTTCCTTTTCAAAATGATCGGGGAGATCCTGAACAGCTCGAAACTGGAGGATACCAAGCGTCTCTATGAGATTGTTGCATCTGTGAAGTCCAGGGCACAGGTAAACCTGACAGGTGCCGGACATTCCACTGCTGTACTCAGAGCAGCTGCATATTCTTCTCCGATGGCTGCATTTCAGGATGAGATGGCGGGAATCGGATATTATCAGTTTATCGAGAAACTGGAAAAAGAATTTTGAACAGCGAAAAGAGGAAACTGTAGAAGAGCTTTGCAAACTGATGGAAAAAAATTCTCCGTCCGGAGAACTTTATGATCAGTTATACAGGTGAGAGAGAGTCCCTGGAGACAGTTCAGAAACTGGCGGGAGCTGTAAAGGCAGGACTTGGCACAGAACCAGTGGGAAAAAATCAAAAGAGAAGCTGACCTGCACAAAGAAAAATGAGGGATTTAAGACTTCCGGACAGGTCCAGTATGTGGCTCAGACCGGTAATTTTAAGGAAAAAAGGCCTGGAATATACAGGTGCACTGGAAATTCTGAAGGTTATCTTAAGTTATGATTATCTGTGGATGAATCTGCGCGTAAAGGGCGGTGCATATGGATGTATGAGCGGATTTAAGAGGAATGGTGAGAGCTATCTGGTATCTTACCGCGATCCTCATCTGAAACGTACACTGGATGTATATAAGGGGATTCCGGATTATATCCGTAATTTCCAGGCAGATGAGCGCGAGATGACAAAATATATCATTGGTACCATCAGCGGAAAGGATGTTCCCAGGACACCTCAGATGAAAGGTTCTGTTTCCAAGACAGCATATTTCTGCGGTGTGACAGAGGAGATGCTCCAGAAAGAACGTGATCAGATTCTGAATGCGTCTGCAGAGGATATCCATGCACTGGCCGAGATCATAGAGGCAGTTCTGGCAGCTGATCAGATATGTGTGGTGGGAAGCGAGAGCAAGGTGGCTGAGGCCTCTGATGTACTGATGGAAGTGAAACCACTGATCAATTGTTAAAAAAGGAAAGAACAGAATGAACGAAAATTTTAAATCCGGATTTGTAGCGATTATCGGACGTCCAAACGTAGGTAAATCCACTCTGATGAATCATCTCATCGGACAGAAGATCGCTATCACATCCAAGAAACCACAGACAACCAGAAACCGTATCCAGACCGTTTATACCTGTGACGAAGGTCAGATCGTATTTCTCGATACTCCCGGTATCCACAAGGCAAAGAATAAGCTGGGAGAATATATGGTCCAGGTGGCAGAGCGAACTTTAAAAGGAGGTAGATGCCATTATGTGGCTGGTAGAGCCAAGTACCTTTATCGGGGCAGGAGAGCGTCATATTGCAGAACAGCTTCAGGGAATCGGAGTGCCGGTAATCCTGATCATCACAAAAGTTGATACTGTATCAAAGGAAGAAATCCTTCCTGCCATTGACACCTACCGAAAGTATGCGATTTCGCAGAGATTATCCCATGCTCCGCACTGCGTGGACAGAATACACAGGATATTATCGGTTGTATCCTGAAATATCTGCCTTACGGTCCTATGTTTTATGACGAGGATACAGTTACTGATCAGCCTCAGCGTCAGATCGTGGCTGAGATCATCCGCGAGAAAGCACTTCATGCACTGGATGCGGAAATTCCGCATGGAATCGCAGTTGCCATTGACCGGATGAAAACACGTCCGGGAAAAAAATCCAATCGTGGATATTGATGCGACAATTATCTGTGAAAGAGAGTCTCACAAAGGAATTATCATCGGCAAACAGGGTGCGATGTTAAAGAAAATCGGAAGTAATGCAAGATATGAGATTGAGCGTATGCTGGAATCAAAAGTGAATCTGAAGCTTTGGGTAAAAGTAAAGAAAGACTGGAGAGACAGTGATTTCCTTATCAAGAACTTTGGTTACGATAAGAAGGAAATCTAAATAAAAAGACAGTCAGGAAACAGAGAGAATGAGTGATTTGATAACTGTGCAGGGAGTAGTGCTCTCTGCCATGCCTGTGGGAGAATATGACAAGCGGATCGTCCTTCTCACCAGAGAAAGAGGCAAGATTTCCGCGTTTGCAAAAGGAGCCCGCCGCCCAAACAGCCAGTTTCTGGCGGCTGCCAATCCTTTTGTGTTTGGAACCTTTGCCCTTTATGAGGGGCGTTCCAGTTATAATCTGAATCAGGTATCCATCAGTCATCATTTTGTGGAACTGGCAGGCGAACAGCCTGGAATCTACTATGGATATTATTTTCTGGAACTGGCAGATTATTTCGGACAGGAGGGGATTGACGAGAAAGAATCTATGAACCTTCTGTATGTGACAGTGAAGGCACTTCTGAACTCGAATATTGATGACAGGCTGGTGAGGTGTATTTTTTGAACTTCGTATGATGGCTGCACAGGGATTGTGTCCTTCACTGTTTCATTGTGTGTGCTGCGAAAGACAGCCTGTGGAGGGAGAAGAGCTTTTCTTTTCTCAGCAGAATCATGGTATTCTGGATAAAGCCTGTCTGGGACATGTAAATGATGCAAAGAGAATCTCAGCACCTGCATTATATGCCATGCAGTACATAGTAACTGCTTCTCTTGGGAAGCTTTATACATTTACTGTTACAGAAGAAGTACTCCATGAACTGGAACGTCATATCCATACCTATATTGCTGCGAACACTGAAAAACGGTTCAAAAGTCTGGAAATTCTGGAAATAATGAGCTGAGATACCTTGAAAAAGAAATCAGATACAGTTATAATAACGTTAATTGTAGCTGTTTATTACGTTAATCAAATAGCGGAATGGATGTGAACCAAATTGCCTGACGGATATGAACAGTTACACGCATTTTATAAAAAGAACGAGGAGAATAGTCATGGAAAAAACAATGGACAAAATCATTGCGCTGGCAAAGGCAAGAGGATTTGTTTACCCGGGTTCCGAAATCTATGGTGGTCTTGCAAACACATGGGATTACGGTAATCTTGGTGTAGAATTAAAGAATAACGTAAAACGTGCATGGTGGCAGAAATTTATTCAGGAATCCCCATACAATGTAGGTGTTGACTGTGCAATCCTGATGAACCCGCAGACATGGGTTGCATCCGGACATCTGGGAAGCTTCTCTGACCCGCTGATGGACTGTAAGGAATGTCATGAGCGTTTCCGCGCAGATAAGATCATCGAAGACTTCAGCCAGGAGAATGGCATTGAACTTGAGAGCTCTGTAGACGGATGGTCTCAGGAAGAGATGATGAACTTCATCAAAGATCACAATGTACCATGCCCTACATGCGGCAAACATAACTTTACAGATATCCGTCAGTTCAACCTGATGTTCAAGACATTCCAGGGTGTTACAGAGGATGCCAAGAATACAGTATACTTAAGACCTGAAACAGCACAGGGTATTTTCGTAAACTTCAAGAATGTTCAGAGAACATCACGTAAGAAAATCCCGTTTGGTATCGGTCAGATCGGTAAATCTTTCCGTAACGAGATCACACCGGGTAACTTCACATTCCGTACACGTGAGTTCGAGCAGATGGAGCTTGAATTCTTCTGTGAGCCGGATACAGACCTTGAGTGGTTTGCATACTGGAAGAATTTCTGCCTGAACTGGTTATATTCTCTTGGATTAAAAGATGAAGAAGTTCGTTACCGTGATCATGACGCAGAAGAATTAAGCTTCTACAGCAAGGCTACCACAGACGTAGAGTTCCTGTTCCCGTTTGGATGGGGCGAGCTGTGGGGAATCGCTGACAGAACAGATTATGACCTGACTCAGCATCAGAATGTATCCGGACAGGATCTGACATATTTTGATGATGAGAAGAAGCAGAAATATATCCCATATGTAATCGAGCCGTCACTGGGTGCTGACCGTGTGGTACTTGCATTCCTGTGCAGCGCATATGATGAGGAAGTTCTGGATGCAGAGAAGAATGACGTTCGTACTGTCCTTCATTTCCATCCGGCACTTGCACCTGTTAAGATCGGTGTGCTTCCTCTTTCCAAGAAGCTTAATGAGGGTGCAGAGAAGATCTATCAGCAGTTAAGCAAGAAATATAACTGTGAATATGATGATCGTGGAAACATTGGTAAACGTTACAGAAGACAGGATGAGATCGGTACTCCGTTCTGTGTAACTTATGACTTTGAGTCCGAAAACGACGGAGCAGTTACAATCCGCGACCGTGATACTATGGAGCAGGTTCGTGTGAAGATTGATGAACTGGATGCATATTTTGCGGATAAATTTACATTTTAACTGGAAAAAACAGCAAAGGAGCTGTATCGGATGGGAATCTGGGTACTCCTTTGCTGCTTTTTTATTACAAAATACAGATTATAAAAATTCGTTACTGTTCACTCCGTTCTCAGCAACACGCTTCGCGATGCACAGAATTTATGCTAATCGCATAAATTCGCGCAGTATGTCTCGGGTTTTCTGTGACCTTCGCTCACAAAAAATCACCTCGCGGGATATTACCAGTGAACAGTAACAAAAATTCGACATCAAAAGTTATCAAAATAATTTTTGCTTGTGTAAATATTCATTTTTTAGTATAATCCCATCTTTGACAGTTGCTGAGATAAAAAAGTCGCTGTATCCCTTGTGTTTACTGGGGCACAGCGATTTTCGTCGTTGTCATGAAATATAGTAATTTATTCTTTTCTTTTGCTTTTTTTCTGGA
>ENA-OQCV01000098-OQCV01000098.1-human-gut-metagenome-genome-assembly--contig:-NODE-98-length-24687-cov-4.117305_pt1 | contig 24687 bp, 31 predicted proteins | sample MGYA00242766_ERZ504592 | MGnify/ENA primary metagenome ERZ504592 (study PRJEB26092, sample SAMD00036315) | human gut metagenome | host: Homo sapiens | study: EMG produced TPA metagenomics assembly of...
ATTATAACCTTTTTCGTATTTTTTGGTCAATCCAATTATGTTTTTTTCATTTTTTTGCATAAATTATGCTCAAATATTTTGTGTTTATCTTTGGTTTTTCATCCTTTTTTTCGTAATAAATGCACAACACATGTATGACATCTGTTTATACTGTTGTTCCGCCTTTACGGAATTCAGGTATTAAAATACATTTTTTTATTTTTCACATTTTTTTCCATTAATTAGCTCACAAAGGCTTTTTACAGATTCCTCTGCCATTCTGTCAATGGGCTGAACAATTGTACTTATTTGCGGTTCTACCAATTCTGTAATATACGTTCCATCATAAGAAACTATTTTTACCTCTTCCGGGACTTTTTTGTGTTGCCTGAGCAATCCATTCATGCATTCAATAGCCAGTCGGTCTACACCAAACACACCATCAAATTTCAGATTTTTTGCCATAACTTCTTCTGCAACCTGATGATAATACTGAATATCCAAACGCCGCCAGTCCAGATCATAACAATAGGTTTCTATTCCCTGCTCATCCATAATTTTTTGAAATTCTGCATGACGATCATGATATAAAGACTCTTTTTCTGCTGTACTTCTGAAATGAATGTATTCTTTTGCAGCCATTACGCAGCAACACTTCTGCTGCCAGGCGTCCACCCATTTTATGGTCCACAGCTACTACCGGAATTTCTTCTCCCAGATATCTGTCAAGCGCAACAATCGGCTTATGAATTTTAAGAATACTCACTTTCATCCAAATGAGGACATTCCCGCAATTATCCCATCTACAATATGTCTGTTCAGCAAATTCCCAGATATTCAGCTTCAGCCTTTACATCTTTCAATGTGTTACATAACATAATTTTGAAGCCGGCTTTGCGCAGTTCCCCTTCTACACAATCAACAAACTCGGCAAAAAAATGGATTGGATACATTCGGTACAAGTACCGCAATTATACCACTTTTTTTCATAATACAGATTTCTGGCAAGTTCATTCGGTGTATAATTCAATTCCTTCATAGCAGCTTCTATTTTGGCCCTCGTATCCAGAGAAACATATCCACTGTCATTAAGCATTCTTGAAACTGTTCCCACACCTACTCCTGCCATTTTTGCAACATCTTTAATCCCTGCCAATTTTTTTCCACACTTTCATATTATGATATTAAATTTCCAAGTTTAAAATTTGTTCGAGCGTACACGATGAGATATTTAAACTTAGAACTTGTCAAACATTAAGAAACAACGATTCAAGTAATGAATCAGCAAATTCCAAATATTTAGGATTTCATGACTTCACTTAGAAGATACCTGAAATTCATCATCTAGAGATATACCTTCTGCAAATAAATTATTTTTAATATTATCAGACCCAAAAAATCCAATACAAATACTCCAACAAATATAAATAATATACTACTAATGAGTAGTGTATTATATTTACTATATTCATTCAAGTATTTATAAAAAATTCTTATTCATTCCTGCCAAAATTCACTATTACACCTTACGTAACTAATCGGAATTCCTAGAATGTGTTTGAAAAATGCTTTCCGCAAGATGTGCATCACAATTTGTAGGAGATTTTTTTCGAATAAGGGCGTCGTAGCGAGCTACGGAAAACAAATTTGGGCAAAATATATCGCAAAGTGGGGCGTGCAGATTATGGGAATGATTTTTCAAACACGCTCTAGCAATTATCTTATGGCTTTTATCATGACAAATTTTACAAAATTTTTCATAAAATATCCCAACATTTATACCATCATATTTTTTGTAAAATAAGATGTACCTGGTAAGAGACAGTCAAAACCAATTGTCTCTTGTCAGGTAATTATAGCAGTCCTGGTATAGAATTTTCCCAATATGCTACTCTGCTCAATGCCTTAAGACTTCTTATGCCATTCCATTCACAGTCTTATACTTATACAGCATCTCCGCATGGTTCTGTTCTTCTATCTGGATATCTGCCAGCAGTTTTCGTACGCCACTGTCACCAAAGGCGAATACATCATCATTGTATGTTCCCTGACACCAGCTTCTCTGTACCTATACAGTCTGTTGCAAGAAACGCATCATGCTGTTTATCTTCCGGTGAACTCATGGCTGTATAGACTGCTTTTGGCTGATAGTCTCTGCCTGATCTGTCATTACAGTTACATTCAGGCACACTTCCGGAAAGAATCATTGACAAAGACTCATAATGCTTCTGTTCTTCCTGCTGGATATTCCGGAAAAGATTTTTAAGCTCCGGGTCCCTGGCCTGTTCTGCGTATTTTCCATACTTTTCCACACAGCTTTTCTCTTGTGTCTGAAGATCTTCGATTACTGAACGTTCCTTTTCTTTTAAAATCATAGTCTGTTGTCTCCTTTTTTAAGAAATACTGTATTTTGTTACATGAAAATAGTATGGATAAAAAATGCTTTTTTATTCTCTATATAATGGCTTATGACAATTTCCGAAAATATTTTAGTCCAGCACCACTGTATCAGAGTGAATTTCTGTTTACTTTATGATATACTTATATGCACGATAAAAGTTTTAAACTTAGGAAGATTTATAATGAAACGAATTGATTTTGAAAACGGAACTGTGACCAACAATATATTAAGCGCTGCGCTTCCCATGCTGGTAGCGCAGATATTGAATCTTTTATACAACATTGTGGACCGTATCTATATCGCCAGGATCCATGATATAGGAACAACTGCACTTGGTGCTGTGGGCTTATGCTTTCCGATCATCATGATCATTACTGCTTTCAGTAATCTCTTTGGTTCCGGAGGTGCACCAATTTTCTCTATCAACCGCGGAAAAGGAGATTCCAGGACTGCTGACATGATCATGAATACTGCTTTCACCATGTTATGTGGAAGTGCTACTGTGCTGATGCTGATCGGATTTCTTTTTGCCCGCCCCTTACTGACTCTGTTTGGTGCTTCAGATGATGCTCTGGTTTATGCGTATCCCTATCTGATGATTTACCTTCTGGGTACTCTCCCTTCCATGATAGCAACAGGAATGAATCCTTTTATCAATGCACAGGGATATGCCATTATCGGTATGCTGTCAGTAACAGTCGGTGCAGTGGCAAATATTATTCTTGATCCGATTTTTATTTTTGTTCTGGATATGGGGATTAAGGGTGCAGCGATTGCTACTGTCATCTCTCAGATTCTCTCTGCCTTGCTTGTATTTTATTTTCTTCATGGAAAATCAGAATTGAAGGTAAGATGGATTCATATAAATGAGATTTCTGAGTGCACCAGGCATGCCAGGGATATCATCAGTCTGGGGTCTGCTGGATTTATCATGCAGCTGACTAACAGCCTGGTAAGTATCTGCTGCAATAATGTTCTTTCCGTGACAGGCGGTGATATTTATATCTCTGTCATGACTATTATATCCAGTGTTCGCCAGATGGTGGAGACGCCTATCCATGCGATCAATGAGGGAACCTCTCCTGTTCTCAGCTACAATTACGGAGCCAGACGTCCTGACAGGGTAAAGAAAGCAGGGGTTGTTCTGATCATTATGGTTCTGATCTATACAGGTATCATGTGGAGCGTCATTCTCATTGCCCCTGAATTTCTGATCGGGATCTTCAGTTCAGACAAACTGCTATTAAAGGATGCAGTTCCTGCACTGAAACTTTACTTTGCAGCCTTTATTTTTATGGATCTGCAGTATATTGGTCAGACAGTGTTTAAATCATTAAATAAAAAAAAAGCAGGCGAATTTTTTTCTCCCTGCTTCGTAAAGTATTTATCGTGGTTCCGCTGACTTATTTCCTGCCCTATGGATTACACATGGGCACAGATGGCGTGTTTATGGCAGAGCCGGTATCCAATGTGATCGGTGGTTCTCTGTGTTTTATTACCATGCTGGTTACAATATTGCCTGAATTGAACAAAATGGGAAACTCCCGATAAGCAGAAAAGTCCTCAGTATTTATCCATTTTTAACTATCGCATAACTTTGCAGAAATTGTAAAAAAGATAAACAATGAGGACTTTTATTTAACTGACATGAGAGTTCTTTACATAGCTTCATATATTTCCCAATATAATATTAATCAGGTTCTTATCGAGCATGATCGTCCGGTTCCATGGGTTGAGGATGATTCCCTCAATCTCATTTACCTGTAATGCTGAATGAAAAAGCTGATCTATGTCTGTCAGAAAAAGTGGATTGTACGCTTCCGCCGCCTTTCAGTTCTTCCTCAAAGCTTGTAAATGCCGCCCACCAGACTTTTCCATCTCCAGTTTTCACTGTGCCGATCCGGAGCTGGTTGTCTCCTGTGGGCGGTTCTACTGAAAGGATAAACTGGCCGTTTTCTCTCATTCGTCTACGGATTGCAGTCAGTGTATGTGCCAGCATTTCCTGAGTGGCTTCCTGCTGCAGAGTAGCGATCGCCTGCTCTATTTTTTCATTTCCCTGAAGACCTTTGTCCTGATTTACATTCTTATTATCGCTCATATTGTTACCTTTCATCTGTGGTGATATCACTTTTCAGACAGTGTGTAAGATCATATTTCAGGGATGTCGGCGGCAAATCTCTCATGCCGCCGGCATCCTGTCATTTATTTATATTTCACAGCAGTTCCATATGCAATAACTTCTGCTGCCCCTGACATTACCTGGGAGGAACCGTATTTCACACCGATCACAGCATCCGCATTCATCTCTTTGGCTTCATCTACCATACGCTTGGTGGCAATCTGTCTTGCCTCATTGAGCATTTCCGTATAGCCTGTGATTTCTCCGCCTACCAGAGTCTTCATCCCTGCCATGAAATCTTTTCCTACAATTTTTTGTCTGTACAACTGTTCCCTTTACAATTCCCAGTGCCTCAAACTCTACACCCGGAATGTATTCAATACTTAGAAGCTTCATCCTCTTCTCCTCCTTCAATCTCTTTCATGCGTCCTGCAAGTGCTGCCAGAATTCCTCCGATGATCACAACCGGTATGGCGATCAGAAATATCAGCAGTCCGGTCGGTATGGGATCTTGTGTATTTGCCCACAGCATAAGCCCTATGGTAAATCCCATAAGCAAGATCATAACTACTGCTCCAATGATCGCTCCTGTCCTTCTTTTCTTACGGATATCTGTTTTCTTTATATCCATAAACCTTGCACCCTCTTTCTCCATCTGCTCGATTTCTTCCAGACAGTTCTCGGCATTCAAGGTATCCAGAGACTGATGCTCTGCGATCAGGCGCTGGCACATTTCCTGCATTTTCACAAGGCCCTCACTGCGGCGTTCCAGTTCTCCCAGGTGCTGTTCCAGACAGACCTGCAGGCTTTTCCTCTTTTCAAAAAGAGCTCTCATCTCTTCTATGGAAATATCCATCTTCCGGAATAATTTGATTTCCTGAAGTCTGGCAATATCTGCCGTATGATATTCCCGGTATCCGTTCTCTGCACGCTCCACATTCAGGAGGCCCTGCTCTTCATAAAAACGGATATTCTTTCTGGTGATGCCTACCAGCTCTTCCACCTGTTTGATCTTCATACTGCTACCTCTTGCTTTCCTGACAGCAGATATAGCTGATTCGCTGCTCTACTGCCCTGTCTGTGCTTTCTTTATACTGCTTCCACAAGGAGGAAGGTCAAGTATTTTTTGAAAAAAATCGAAAAAAGTATAGCTTCCGGCAGGGGGAATCTTTTAAGCTCCTGTACGGTCTGAACCTCTCATAATTGTGATCAGAGAGCTGAGCAGCAATAACATGGGGTAAAACAATTTCGGCATGATCTGAAATGCAGAAATCTCACCACCCAGCTCGTTCACTGCTGAGATCGCAACCAGCATCTGTGCACCATATGGAATCACTCCCTGGAAAACACAGGAAAAAGTATCCAGTATGGAAGCTGTCTTTCTCGGTGTAATTCCATACTCCTCTGCCATTTCCTTTGCGATAGGGTTTGCCATTACGATCGCCACTGTATTATTGGCAGTGGCAATATCCATAGTTCCTACCAGAAGTCCCATTCCAAGCTGTCCGCCCTTCTTTCCGCGGAAAATTTTATGGATCCAGCCAAGAAGTGCATCGAATCCACCATACTCACGTATCAGCGCACACATGGCAGCTACCAGGATTGCCACCATACAAGTCTCAAACATTCCGGATACACCGGATCCCATATTTTTCCAGGATCTCTACAGGTGTGGTATGTCCTCCGATCAGCATAATAAATGCTCCGGATACGATTCCTGTCAGCAATACCACAAACACATTGATCCCAACAATTCCTCCGATCAATACCAGCACATACGGTATTACCTGAGTCAGATGATAGGGCTGGATCACACGACCCTGGATTTCTGTCTGAAATGACAGGATCAGGATTAAAATCAGCGTGGCAAAAGCTGCCGGAAGAGCGATCCAGAAGTTTTCCCTGAATTTGTCTTTCATCTCACATCCCTGACCATTACATGCAGCAATCGTCGTATCTGAAATAAAAGAAAGATTGTCCCCAAACATGGCTCCTCCCATAACAGAAGCCACACAAAATGCCAGATCAAATCCTGATGCTGTGGAAACTGCTGCTGCGATGGGTGTCAGAAGGGTAATGGTTCCCACAGAGGTTCCCATAGCCACAGACACAAAACAGGCGACTATAAACAGCACAGACACTGAAAATCTGGCAGGTATCAAACTCAGCATACAATATGCAACACTCTCAGCACTGCTTCTTCCCACAACCCCAACAAAGGAACCTGCTGCAAGGAAGATTAAAAGCATAGTGATGATAATTTTTGTCCCCCAACTCCCTGTGCCATAATCTCCAGTTTCTTATCAAAATCCAGCGATCTGTTCTGCAGACAGGCAACTAGGATCGCAGCCAGAAATGCTACTACGATCGGTACATTATAAAATCCCATGGGGATTTCCATCACATACTCAAACAAAATGCCCAGTCCAAGGTATAATACAAGAAATACCCCAATTGGAAGCAGAGCAATTCCTTTTCCTTTTCTCATCTTTCATCCTCTTTCTACCATAATCTCTTTATGGTTATATAATCACCCTGCTATTTTAGCATACCCACAGCTTTCCTGCCATAATATTTCTCACAGTTTTGGCTGATAGCGCATATCCGATACATTGTAAACCGTCACAAAGGCTTTTGGATCTTCGTGATTGATGTAAGCCATCAGCTTCTGATATTCTGTTTTGTCTACGATTGTGATGATCTCATTGCGTTTCTTCATATTATAGGCACCTGTCGCTTCATAGATCGTCGCTCCGCTGTGCAGATCTTCGATAATGAATTTACGCAGTTCTTCCTCTTTCTGCGTGATGACACAGACACGACGTTTAATATTATGGTCAAAGATAAAGTGATCCAGAACCATTCCATTAAAGTATGTTCCGAGAATACTCAGCACCACTGTTTTCTTATCGTATACAAGTGCTGCGGAAAGAGCCACACACATACCGGAAAGAGACATTGCTTTTCCCAGTTCCATGTGGAGATATTTGTTCATGATCTTTGCCACAATATCCAGTCCGCCGGAGGATGCATTTCTGTTAAAAAGAATGCTCAGTCCTACGCTGACCACCAGGATATAGCACAGCACATCCAGCTCCTGACTGTTGGTCATAGAGCCAAAATCCGGAAATACTTTCTCAAATAATCCGAGAAATAAAGGCAAAACGATGCTGGTGTAAACCGTTTTTACGCCAAATTCACGTCCGCAGGTGATGAAGCCAATGATCAGAAGTACCACATTCAAAATCATGGTGATTGCAGACAATGATAAAGGTACAAAGTTTGATAACACGATACCAAGACCGGAGATACTGCTTACAGAGGTATGGCTCGGCACCAGGAAGAAATAAACTGCTGCCGCAATGATCGCTACCGCACCTGTCAGGATCAGCGCTTCCTTTATGATATCTGCATAGTTTAGTTGTTTTTTCATAGTTAGGTTTCCTGTCTTTCTTTCCATATTCTTGTTCTATTGTAACATATGGGAAGAGAATGTCCATCAGCAATTACAAAAAGAGGCTGCCTTCCATGACAACCCCTTTGTAAATCCTTATAACCTATAGGACTGCTATAAAATTCGCTTTCATATTTTAGAGCGTGTTTGAAAAATGCTCTAATATTTTATCCTAACGGCTCTGTATGTTCTTCAGATAAATAAGCCTTCTGTTCTTCCTCCGGAGCTTCCCAGATTGTTGTTGTAGTTCCATCCTTATCTACATATACTTCATTTTATCTCATCTTTCTTCAAAATATCATGAATATGATCATATGGATAAAAAATACAGCTTACATATTTTTCCCACAAACTCTGTTCAAAATGGATAGTCATTACACCTGTTTTCCTGTCCAAAGATGTGCTCCAGCGATAATTTCCTTTTATATTTGTTCTATATGTTACTTCATCTTTATTATCCTCAACAATAGTTATCCCTGCATCTTTGTAGCTGATATATGTAACATGTTTATTCATAAAAGTGAACACTGCCACAAAGCAAACTATGGTTGCTGCTATGGAAAGCAGGATTGTTTTATCTTTCTTTTCTTTAAAAACTTTCTGAAACTCTTCAGATCATTTGCTTCATTGCTGCTTTCTTTTGTCTGTGCAGAGATTTTCATATCATTTTCAAGGTCTGTCTTTGTCTCATGGTATACCCGCTGGCAGATTTCGCAGTTTTGCAGGTGTTCTTCTACAAGTTCTTTTGTGTCATCACTTACCACATCATCAATGTATAATGGCAGAATATCCTGGATCACATTACAGTTTATTTTTTCCATGTTACTTTTCCTCCTGACTTATCTGTGCTCTTATCATCTGTCGTGCACGATGGCAGGTTACTCTTGCCCACCCTGCACTTTTCTGATAGCATTTTCCGATCTGCTCAAAGGAGAGTTCACCGTATATCCGCAGGTGAAATACTTCCCTGTAGGGTTCCGGTATCAGTTCTGCATAGCGTTTGAGATTCCGAACTGTCTCATCCTGCACGATCTGATCCAGTACGGCCGGGGATGTATCCTGCATGGAATCCTGCATTATTTCTGAAAATTCTTCGCCTACATAGATTTTATTTCGTCTGCAATAGCGGAAATATGTATTCTTCGCAATTACAAATAGCCATGCGCGGATATCCTTCCGGCCATCAAATTTCTCAATATTATTCATTGCCTTCAGGAATGTTTCCTGGGTAATCTCCTCTGCCAGACTTTCATTTTCGGAAAGTGCCCGGATATAGAGAAAGACATCATGGAAATACTTACGGTAGATTGTTTCGATTTCTGATTTCTCCATTCCTGCTCCTTGTATTTTTATTATCCTACTGCATCTTTCGGGATTTTTAATGGCCCTGTCTGGCCGATTGTGGTGCCATCCTTATCCAGAATATAACCATCTTTATCCTGATATGACCCTGCCGGCGGTGTCCACATAGATCCATCTGACGACCTGATCTGTCTTCTTCCATTGAATGTCTGAACACAGTTCTGATTTTGTTTCATCTGCATTGAATATGCACGGCTGCTTACCTGAGTATCACTGTCTGTATCAGATGCACAACCTGATAAACCAACCATAACTGTCAGAATGAATATTCCTAAATATCGTTTCATGATGATCCTCCTGTCTGCTGTATCATTATTTTATCTGATGTCTTTCTATATAACTAAGTCACAGACAGAAGAAACGTTACAGGAAAATTTATATAACCATAAATGATGAAAAAAAGGTTTCACCAAACTTATACATAAAAAAACGCTGTATAAAATTTCTATACAGCCGCTTATATCCTCTATCTTCCACCTTATACAAGAATTAATATAACGTGCCCTTCCGTAAAGTAATCACTCTGCACTGATGTTTCTTTGTCTTTTTGTTATATCCAATTCCTACTGCAAGGATTTCTCCTGTGTATTTTGCCTTTTCTCCTGCTTTTCCCGAAAAGCGTAAACTATATTTTTTATCTATAATCTGCTGAACAGCTTCATCTGCAGTATGGTCTACCTTTAATTCCAGAATAATGCCTGTATCTGCCGGATTTTCAGGATAAAAAATAAAGTCCACAAATCCAAGTCCTGCCTTGTCCTCTCTCTCCACCCGGTAGCTGTCTCTCGCACAAAGATACACCAGATTTACAATAGAAAATAACTCCACTTCATTATTATAAGAAAGTATCGGCGTCTCCGTATTATGAGCATATTCCAGTATTTCTTCCATAGTAGAAGTATCTTTTTCAAGTGTTGCCTTAAGCATGCGTTCGGACTCTTTTGCCAGTCTGTACACATATCCCAAAGAGGCTTCTTTCTGGAGCATTTCATCAAATTTGTCCATCAGTTCCTTATTCGGAATATAAACTTTTCCCTGATAATAGCTCAGGAAACCATACACTACCATTGCTGACAGAATTTCCTCTCTGGTTGTCAGATTCATAGACGTAGCTGCGTATTCCTTTATCTTAGCCGGAACTCCTTCACCTGATATCATAACTGCAAGATCATTTCTTACTTCTGCTACATTATTTTTTACATAGTAGAAAATTTCATCATAAGGTCCTGAACTTGTCCAGTAGCTGTCAAGATTATTGTTTGTCAGAGAAGCCACTACTGATCTTGGATTGTACATTCTCTCTCCATTTTTAGCATTAGTATCCGTCATACCATGTTTCCAGTCCCTCTCTGGTCACATAAGGTGTTTTCTCTTCATTTCTGCATATCTCCAGATACCTTCTGTAAAGCATATCTGTCTCTGATTCAGTAAATCCAAAATCCTCACTGAATTTCTCTTCTGAAGCCATTGTATATTCAATGAACATATTTAATTCAGAACCGCTGGAATACTTGGCAATCGGTAAAATTCCAGTCATGTAGGATAAAGAAACATAGGCATGATCTTTTAACAGATTGCTCAGAAAAGAAATGTAATTCTGTCTGTCTTCCTCGGTAACAAAATTTTTATGAAAAATACAGTCCCATTCATCAAAAATGAAAATAAACTTCTGTCCATTATATTCGATGAAAATGCTCTCTAAAATATCCCACAGAGAGTCTTCCGGATATATTTCTATTTCAGAATATACTTTCAGAAGATCCCTTTTTAAACGTTCCTCAATACGTGTAATGTATTCCATATAGGATTTACAATTTCCCGGCATTTTGCTGAAATCAATATAAATTACATTATGCTGATTCAAATGTTTTCTGTAATCTTTATCTGCTGAAATCTGAAGCCTGTCAAAAACATCACTGCTTTCAACACCTTTACTGAAAAATGCTCCAATCATGTTTGCCATGACAGTTTTTCCAAATCGCCTGGGGCGGGTAATACATATATGTGCATTTCCCTGCTCTGCCAGTGGAATCAATTCCTTCAACAGACTGGATTTATCTACAAAATAAGGTCTGGTATATTCGCTTTTGTATAAAGAATAGGATGAAATACTGTTCAGATATATCCCCATACTGTCACCTCATAAGTCAGGCGGATAAAATCATCCGCTTCGCTACTTGCTCATAAACACCAACAATTTTATGTCATTATGCTTTTTACTCTGTGAATCATCAATACTGATTTTATTTTATCATAATTCTTTTGGGAATTCTATTTCTATATGCGATTTTTCATTTTCATTTTCTCAACAGAAAAACCTCCAGAAACCTTACTGTTGCGGGATATCTTACGTTTGGACACCATGTAGCTGATTATCGACTTTTCTTCTACAAATAATAACTATGACTGCGGATACTTACACTACCTGTTTGACTTTATAATGCAATATTCCTTTGGTCAAAGACACTGCCAACATACCCACAGCTATTACAGCTACAACGTACCAGATACTGTATATGCTGTGCAAAAATCATAACTCCCTGCAATATAAACAGGCAAAGAATCCTGTTGATTCCATGCTTCATATTTTATAGAAATCCCGAATACGCTTGTGAGCATATTTCTCATTCTCCTTTTAACTTAATTTATTTCATTTTAACTTAGTATTTGTTAAAATCAAGTTTTTAAGTTATTATTAGTTTTCAATAAAGGACCGTTATTTTACATCTGCATATGTAAATAACAGTCCTCATCTTCTTTTTATATTATAACTGATTAAAGCTCTTCTCCGTTCGTCCGGATCACATTCTGATACCAGCCAAAGGATTTCTTCTTATATCTCTTACCACTTCCGGTTCCATCATCATTCTTATCAACATAGATAAAACCATAACGTTTCTTTAATTCACCTGTTGTAAATGATACCAGATCGATACATCCCCATGGAGTATATCCCATCAAATCTACGCCATCAATCTCTACCGCTTTCTTCATCTCAGTAATATGTTCTTTCAGATATTCGATACGGTAATCGTCATCACAGGTATGATCTTCCTTCAGAATATCAATTGCTCCGAATCCATTTTCTACTATAAATAAAGGTACTTCATAACGTTCATATAAAGTAACCAGTGCATAACGCAGTCCCACTGGGTCAATCTGCCAGCCCCAGTCACTTGCCTTTACATATGGATTGGCAATTGAATTTGGAGAACTTCCGTCCAGGGATTCTGCAGTATCTTTCTGAACATCTGCTTTCACTGCATTGGTCATATAGTAACTGAATCCAAGGTAATCACATTTTCCTTCTGCCAGAATCTCTTCATCCCCAGACTCCATCACTGGTTTTGTACCTTCTCTTTCCCATTCCTTCTTTGCGAATGCCGAATAATGGCCGCGGATATGTACATCTGAGAAATAATATCTCTCATGCATACACTCTGTTGCAACCATAATATCATCCGGGTTGCAGGAATAAGGATAAAACGGTACGAATGAACACATACATCCGATCTGGAAGTCCGGATTGATCTCATGGCCTTTCTTCACCACCAGTGCACTTGCCACCAGTTCATGATGTGCTGCCTGATACAGGGCTTTCTTCTTATTATCATATTCCGAGAAACGCACTCCTGAATTTGTCCATCCAAAGATGTCTGCCGATGTATTACTCTGGTTATTGATCTCGTTAAATGTCATCCAGTATTTTACCTTATCTTTATAACGTTCCATAACGGTTACTGCATAACGTACAAAGAAATCTATCACCTTACGGTTGATCCATCCGCCGTATTCCTTAGCCAGATGATACGGCATCTCAAAGTGGCTTAATGTGATAACCGGCTCGATACCGTATTTTAACAATTCATCAAACATATCATCGTAAAATTTAAGACCTTCTTCATTCGGCTCTGCCTCATCACCATTTGGGAAAATACGTGTCCATGCAATACTTGTTCTGAAACACTTGAATCCCATCTCAGCCATCAGAGCAATGTCTCCTTTGTATTCATGATAGAAATCCACTGCCACATGGTTCGGATAATACTTTCCTTCTACTACTCCGTCTGTAATCTCACGCATCTTTGTTGCGCTTCCGCCAGTCATAACATCAATGACACTTGGGCCTTTTCCACCTTCGTTCCATCCGCCTTCTAACTGGTTGGCAGCTACCGCGCCGCCCCATAAAAATGTATCTGGTAATGCCATAATTCTTCCTCCTGCACTTCATGCGGAAATCTTTTCAAAGATTTCCGCACTCTTTTTTCTATATTTTTTAAGATAGTTCAAGAAGCTCCACTCCGACAGTTACCTGTCCTTCTGCCTTCATCTCTACATCATTGAATTCGTCACTGTTTGTAACAACAATCGGTGTAGTCACTTCATATCCGGCTTCTTTGATTCCCGGAATATCAAATTCCAGAAGAAGCTGTCCTTTTTTCACCTGCTCACCTTCTTCTACATGGATGGTAAAGCATCTTCCATTCAGTTTTACAGTATCCATACCTACATGAATCAGAATTTCTACTCCGTCTGTACTTTCCATTCCAACTGCATGATGGCTGTCTAATAATCCGACAACTTTACCATCGAACGGCGCATAAACCTTTCCTTCTTCCGGAATGACCGCACATCCTTTTCCCATCATCTCACTTGCAAATACCTCATCGTGTACTTCGCTTAACGGAATGACTGTTCCTGCAAGTGGGCTCTCAATCTTTTTGATCTCTGCTGTCTGTTCCTTCTGCTCCTCCTGTTTTTCACCGGAAAGCATCTCTGTCCCTGTAACTTTTTTTTGTTTCTTCTTCACTTTCTTCTGCTTCATCAACCGGATCGTCAAATCCGACAATCTGAATTGCCACGATCGTGATCACAAAAGCAATCACGCATGCCAGTGCCTCCCCGATAAAGGACATCGGTGCATCTTTGCTGATTGCATTTACGATTGTCAGAAGTCCCGGAAGTCCGGCATATGCGTAGTATGCAGAATGGAAGAAACTCATTACAACTGCTCCGACTGCACCGCCTGCACATCCGCAGATAAATGGTTTCTTAAGTCTTAATGTTACTCCATAGATGGTAGGCTCTGTAATACCGAAGATTCCTGTTACTCCGGCTGAAAGTGCCACACCTTTAAATTCTTTATTTCTGGATTTGATAAATACTCCGAATGCTGCAGCTACCTGTGCCACAACAGCGATTGTCTGGAATGCCTGGAATGTATCACAGCCATTCATATCGAAGTTGGCAAGTACGACCGGTGTAATTCCCCAGTGCACGCCAAAGATAACGACTACCTGCCATAATCCACCGATGATCGCTCCTGCCAGTGCCGGTGCAAAAGCTACTAATGCATTGTAACCATTCGCAATTGCATTTGCTGTAATCGCAGATGCAGGTCCGATTACCATGATCGTTGCCGGAACCATGACCACAAAACAGATCAGTGGTGTCAAAAGCGGCTTGGCTGCATCCGGAAGTTTCTTTTCGATAAAATGCTCCAGATAAGAAAGTACCCATACCAGAAGCAGTGGTGGAAGTACGGTAGATGTATAAGTTGTCTCTGATAACTTCACACCTAAGAATCTTACCACATCACCATCTGCGATTCTTGCTGCGATATCTGCCCATGACTGGTTAACCAGTGCACAGCAGCATAAGATTGCAATGTATGTATTACATTTAAAATGCTTTGATGCAGTGATCGCAATGAAGATTGGTAAAAATGTAAATGGCGTCCATGACATGAAGTTCAGCACTTCATAAGTTCCTGTCTCTGCAAATGAAGGTGCCGCCATCGTGATCAGGATCAAGGCTCCCTGCAACAGACCTGCTGCTGCAAGAATGTATACGAATGGTGCAAATACTGCAGACATCGTTGCGATAATACGGTTAACAATGTTCTGCTTAGGCTGTTCGATTTCCTGTGCAGATGCATCCAGATGCAGGGCTTCTGCAACCGAATCATAGACTTCTCCAACATGAGTTCCGATTACAACCTGGAACTGTCCGTTATTTTCCACAACCGTGATAACTCCTGCCAGTGCAGATACTTTTTCTTTTGCTCCTTCCGGCGTCTCTTTTAATACCAGACGGAGTCTTGTCGCACATCTTGTGGCATTTACAATATTCTTCTGTCCGCCCACGACATCGATGATATCCAGGGCAAGCTTATGATAATCTCTTACCTTTGCCATATGAAACTCTCCTTTTCCTTTTTCTGATCCCTGTATCCTCCGGAATCTGTATACCTCTGTATGTTTGTTTAAGAGTTTTTACATGCATGTATCTCTCTTTCTATCTGACAAGTACACTATAAATAATTTATCGTTTTCTTACAATTCTTTTGCTTTATTCTGTTAAATCGTTTCATATTTTTCTTTTTGTTTTTTATCTTTCTCGAAACAATGTTTCAGGCGTAAAAAAAAGGACATGTTGTTTTTGTATATATTGCACAACATGTCTTTGCGAAATCTGCCTATATCAAAATTTACATTTCCGGTATCACTTCCCGACATTGATCCAGAACATTTACCATAACAACTTTTTGCCCGACTTCTCATATTTATTATTCAATGCAAGATTCTCATCGTATTTCCTGCTGAATTCCATGCCATATAAGATATCCAGCAGATATTTTCCCGAAGCAAAGAACATTGAACTCCAGAACTCTTCTACTTTCTCAGAACCTGCTGCATACAGGAACTCATCCGCCTGTTTTGATACAATCCCGTCACGCACTGCAGAGATTACGATAACTTTCGTACCGCCCTTTCGCAGCATTCCGGCAATCTCTGCCAGTCGTTCATTTTTCCCCGTATGACTGATCAGAATCGCTACATGCCCATCTGCCGGCATTGCTGCATGCAGTCCCTGAATATTCGTCGCGGAATGGACATTCGCCACTTTTCCTGCATGGAAGAAAAGTGAACATCCATAATCTGCCAGATACACATTCATATCATATACGTAAAAGTCCACGCACGATGCATCTGCGATCATACGGCCGATCTTTACCAAATGACTATACGACAATTCCTTCTTTGTTTCTTTAATTGCCTGCCTCTGAACCTGTGTTGCCTTTCTCACCATCGTTACAACGTTCTCACGTTCAGACATCGTTATGACTTCTTCTTCCTCAATCGTTTCATATTGTAATTCCCTGACCAGCTGCAGTTTGAATTCCGGGAATCCCTTCGTTCCTAATTTCTGACAGAATCTTGTCACCGACGCCGCACTGGCAAATGTGGCATGACCAAGTTCTCTGGATGACATCTCTTCAATCTTTTCCGGATGTTCCAGAATATACTTCCGGATATCCTGTTCCCGTTCCGTCAGATTCTTATGTTTTTTCATATCCTGTATCAGCGACATAGACATTCCTCCATCGTCTGATTTGATTCTATAATTGTACCAATTGGTTTCGTAATATGTGCATTCATACCGGCTTTAAATGACTTCTCTTTATCTTCCTCAAATACATTTGCGGTCATGGCAACGATTGGGATATTTGCTTTCTTATTATTCTTTAGAGTACGGGTTTATTATTTAATGGTTACTGAGCAATGACCTGCGTTTCGGTACCCCCCCCCGCCGCCGGATTTTATGCTTCTTATTGTCTTTTCCAGCGTCTTCATATCAACCGGTTTTGAAATATGGGCATTCATACCGGCTGCCAGAGAATGCTGAATATCCTCTGAGAATGCATTGGCGGTCATGGCAATGATCGGAATTGTCTTTGCCAGCTCATGGGAACTTCTGCGGATTGCCTTCGTTGCCTCATAGCCGTTCATGACAGGCATCTGCACATCCATCAGGATCATATCATAGTCACCCGGGACAGACTGTTCAAATGTCTCCAGGACCCTTTTACCATTTTCACAGATCGTACACTCCGCGCCCTCAATCTTTAACAGTTCCGTCAGAATCTCCGCATTCAGCTCATTGTCCTCTGCACATAGGAATCTCATTCCTTTCAGGATATTGCCATCCTGCTCTTCTGTTTCTGCCTGTGAAGCCGGAGAAGCAGATCTTTCTTCTGCGATTTTCAGATCCATAAAAACCTCAAAACAGCTGCCCTGTCCCGGTTCACTTTCTACATCAATGGTTCCGCCCATCAAGTCAACCAGATTTTTGGTGATTGCCATTCCAAGACCGGTTCCCTGTATCTTATTTGTCAGAGAATTTTCTGCACGGGTAAAGGCATCAAAAATCGTGTTCTTGAAATCTGCCGACATTCCCATACCATTATCGCAGACTAAAAAGCGATACTTTGCATAAACAGATGAATTTGATTCACATTCCTCTGCCAGAAGCTGAATTTCTCCACCTTCCTGTGTATATTTTATTGCATTAGACAGCAGATTACTAAAAATCTGCATCAGATGAACCTGATCCCCGTTCACCCACTCATGCCTGATGTTTTCTTTTGTAATTGTAAGAGTCTGCTTCTTTTCAGATATCTGAGAACGAAATATAGTGTCAATCTCCTGTATAAAATCCGGAATAGAAAAATCAGAATACTTGAAGACAGTTTTTCCTGCTTCAATCTTACTCATATCCAGAACCTCATTAATGATTCCTAACAGATGCTGTGAGGAAGTATCAATTTTATCCGCATACTCTATTACCTTGCCTTTATCACCGGCATCATGTCTGATTAAGGACGTAATACCAATGATCGCATTCATAGGAGTACGTATATCGTGAGACATATTGGCAAGAAAACTGCTCTTGGATCTGTTCGCCTCCTGTGCCACCTGAAAAGCATCCTCTGCCGCCTGTTTTGCCTGCCGCAGCTTTGTATTCACTGTTTCCAGCTTGGCATTATTTTCCCGCTCCAAACGGATTGCTTCCTGCTGATTTCTGTACATAACAAAGGAAATCCCCATCATAACACAGGCAGCTACGATAACCGTAAAGATAACGATAAATACCATAACAAAATTGACAAGTTTTAATGTATTCGTAGCAACATACTCCGCCGGAACCAGAAAGATAAGTGTCCATTCGGCATTTTCCATTCTTTTTAATCCGTAAAAATATTCTGTTCCATCCAGAACTGCATTAGAATAACTGCAGTCTTTTTTCTCCAGTTCCGCCTTTGTTTTCTCAAAGGAAGAATTGTGAAGATACTTCATATTCTGTAAAACAGAAAATACATTATGGCCCTTGATCAGTTCCACCTGATTGCTGTTGAACAGTTTAGATCCATTATCATCCAGTACATACACACTGTTGTTTCCGTTATAAGCTTCGCAGTTAAAATATGGATTTAGCTGTTCCATGTCCTGGGCAATTCCAAAATAGAGAATTGAAGTTTTCTTTTCTCCATTTTGAAGATGTATGGGCTCCGGCAAACGATTCAGAAATACCATCTTTGACTGGTTATCCGTCATAGAATCAAAAACAAAACTGATCTTTTCAGGACTTTCTTCAAAATAATCCAGTTCCCGGAAAAGTCCCTTGTTTCCGGATTCTGTATAATATCCGCCTTCTGAATCCACTGCCATCAACGTAATCTTCTGCTCTGCATATGCTGATAATTCATATTTCTTTTTCATGTGTCTGCAGAGTTCATCTGTAGTCTGTACGTTTGCATCTCTCAGATAATTACATTCTTCCGTTACCCGATTCCAATGGGAATCGATCACATCCTCCAGATTTTGAAACATTTGACGGGTAACCTCTTCCATCTGGTTTAATCGTTCCTCATAGATAATATCCTGGATATAAGTATGATACAGGAAAAAGAATGCAAGAAACATCGCTATACCAGTCATACAACAACCCAATATTAAGTTCCGGTAACTCTTTGCCTTCTGCATCCTTCTCCTCCGCTTATTTCCATTCAGCGTCTGCTTCACTTAAAGTTTCAAATTGCCCAAAAAATCTCCTTTGCCGCATCCATACCCACAACACCACTGTCTGTCACTTCCGTTTCTGATGCCAGTTTTTCACTGATTCCGGAAATTGCAACCTGATAAGTCTTTCCATCCTCCAGTTCCATATCTTCAGGATTTACCAACATATATGGATAATTCTTGCCTGTACCAACTGCATCATAACCTTCTTCATACAATGCCTGAATCTGTTTTCCTGTCAGCCTGATTGTTTTAATCGTCTGTGACCAGCCAGTCGGAAGAATGATACATACATCATAGTCTGTAATATTCTTTGCATACAGTTTTCCGCTCACACCATCATTGTTCTGGTTCGTACCATTTCCACTGATCCATGTTCCAAGGGATATAAGAGCAACGTCACTTCCGGTTGCCTCGGCAAAGCATCTGCCCACCAGCTTTGCACAGCTTTCCTGTGAAATTTCCTCTGTAGCTGTTGTGATCACTTCCGGCTGATTATTTACCACGCTGTCCTGATCCTCATCCAGCTGATCTGCCACATCCTTTATTGATGCCTTATCCTGCATGAATTCCAGCATTTTGGTTCCGGTATTTACAATCGTATTTTCCCATCCGGAATAAATAAACGGTGTCGTATTCCCTGCATTGATAAAATCCGAAATATCTGCATAGAAGGTGTCATCCGCCTTTGCATCTTTGAAAGGAAGCAGTCCTGCTTTTAATGTACTGTCCGGATACAGGGCACTGGTTCCTTCTACCGTAGACAGCACCTTCATGACTTTTAATGCATCTTCAAGTTTCTCAGGATCATTCTCCAGCTTTTTTATTCAATCCATAAAAATCGGTTTACATTTAAAATAAATACATTCTTGCTTCCATCTTCAGACAGGTATGGCATCAGACCAAATTTGTCCGTTGTATCTTCTGATTCCATAATGCCATTCTGTGGTCCCAATAGAAACAGTGAATTTCCCTTTATAAAAGCTTCTCTTGTTTTACTATCATCTACCGGATCACTGTTGCTGCAGTCAAGCATACCGAGATTTTTCCATTTCTGGATATATTCCATGCTGTCCATCATGCCTTCCGTGTCACTGACATTTGCCTTTCCTGACAGGTAATCTTTCTGCCACTGCTTTCCAGACATAGTACCAAGGAATCCCGCATCCGCAATATTACATATATACTGGAAGGCTGAACCAGGATACTGAATCTGTGCCATACATAACGTAACTCCTGCTTCTTTTGCCTTGTCTGCAAGTTCTTCAAGCTCTGTAAAAGATGTTGGCAGCTTCCAGCCATGCTTCTCAAGCAGTGTTTTATTATAGGTGATTCCATAACAGTTGTACAAAGATGGAAGCATATAAAGTGCACCCTCATCGGATACATCTTTCAGACGTGATTCCACATAATTATCTGTAAAATCGTATCCTGAGAGATCAATCATCTTATCACTGACATCCACCACATCTGGCTTATAAAAAGTCTGTGTGCAGATGTCCGGAAGATCATCTGCCTCTAACATATTCTGCAGACAGGTTGTTGTATTTGCTCCGCTGTACGGGACTACTTCAAGCTCAATCTCTGGATATGTTTTATGCACTTCTTCTATAAAATTGTCCACTTCCAGATAAGGAGCCATAAAAGTAATTGCTTCGTGCTTCTTTGGTGTTTCATCTGTTTTCCCACACCCTATAAGTCCTGTTGCCGCTATACATGCCAAAATAAGACATGCACTTTGTACTTTTTTGATTTTCATATTTTTCTCTCTTCTCCGATAAAATCATTATGGTTCCGTTTATGAAATAACATCCCTGCTTGCAGGATTCTTCGCCTGCGAAGGGTCGCTTCAGCAACATAATTCCCTCCGTCGCAGTGCGATCCTGCCCGGAGGGCTTTTTTGATGTTATAGGAACATTACGGAGTAATTTCCTATACATAAAAAAATCACCGTCTCACAGACAGCGCACATCATTTCATGCAACTGGCTACCATTTTACAGGCCCTGTAGCTTTGCGTCACAGACTTTCATCTGCTTTGCCGATCGTCGTTCTATTACAGATTGTAAATTTATGCAAAATATTGATTTCATTATACTCCTACATTCCACTGTACACAAGAAAAAACCTCGCCGCTTTAACGCTAAAAAAATGAACAGCCGATTATATATTCGAACTGTTCTCCTATAACCTGAAAAATCTTTGTTAGCGGTTCCCCCGTTTATTATGATTAATTGACTTGAAATTGCATTATTCTCAACAGAATTCGAGAGAAAATTTTCTCTTATCGTAATATACTTCTAACCAAATCAATGTAATTCAGCTTTACCGTTTCATAGGAAATATTGTCAGAAATCAATTTCATAGTTGAATCAGCATAATCATCAGCATAAAAATCTTCTCTTATGAGTTTTTCTGCTACAGCCAGCAGATCAACATCCTCCCTGGCAGACGGGGTTATTTTAATATCCATGCCTGATCTGTGCTTTCTAACATCTGCAAAGAGCCTTTTGAAATCATCATCCATTGAAATATAATTTTTCAGCTTAAAGATATCATATAAGTGTCTGGAATTTCTCGTTGCTCTTCCTACCATATAATAATCACACACAGCAAAAATTTTATCTATAATTGTTCTGGATAGTGCCTGTGTCTTCATCTTAAATGGTTCTAACCCATAGTCTCTCAAAATCTCCGCTTCTTCTGTTGCGAGACAATCAAATATTATACTTGTAATTTCCTTTTCTTCTGTTGGATAAGAATACGACATCAATGCTGTCTCCAGCTTCACATATGGTCGCAGACCTCTTTTATCTTCTGAGCAAACTGAACCATATAAGAAATCATAGTGATTATAGTCCTTATCGCTTTCAATAAACTTCCAATTATCAATTGCTAAGTCTAAATCTTCGCTAATTGGTTGTAATAACTGATATTTGATTTTCTTTCTTCTGGCTTCTCCCAAATGTTCTTCAAATGTAATATCAATATCCTCTGAAAAACGGTCTATAGCATGATAAGCCTTGGAAAGGGATGTTCCACCCTTAAACACCACATTAGGATTTCTCTGTACAAGTTCTTTTAATATCATTGTCACATAATAATCTTTTTCCACGATACTTTCATCTATGCCCGTTCGCTCTGATACCGTTACAATAATATCCCTCAACAATTCCTTATCATCTTTATGCAAATACATCATCCAACCTCAATTCATAATAATATTTAAATATTGCAATCGGAAACTCTCTTATATAACTATCCACGTCCTTTTTTGTGATGCCATGTATCCGCACAAATTGAGATACTTTATCATGAGCCACATCATAGCTTTCATCCAGATACACATCCAGATTCTTTAATAAGTCAAGTAACTGCAGCACATAAACATTTTCTTCATTTACCGGAACCACTGGCTTTCTTACAATGAATGTTCTCTTTCCAATTGGAACTTCTCTTACTTTTGCAGCCATATTGTTGCTTACAATCTCAACTTTATTGGGAACCTGCGTTGAAATTCCCAACTGATTGGCAAATGTATTTCCCGAATAGAAGCCATCTACTTTCCCACCTCTGGAAACATATTTGTATCTGGCAACCGTATCTGCATTTACACCTACACTTGTTTTTAATCGTGATTTCTTAGGCAAATAATAAATGCCGTTCTCATATTTCTGCAGTTTTCCTTCATTGCATAACTTTTTTAACTGCTGGTTTACTGCAGATTTTGTAATTCCCTTAATCACTATATCAGAAAAGAATATAGGCTCTGCTTCCTTATAATTGTTTTTCAAAAATTCATATAGCATAAACCTCTCTCCTTCTATCTAAATATTTGTAACAAGTTAAGTTATTTTTGTTAATTATATTCTATTCTTATTCTTAAGCTCTGTCAATGTTATTTTGATAGCTATTGTTAGTGTATCCAGAGCAAAATAAAACATAAAAGAATCTTTCATTCTTTTCTCTGGACAAATAAAAATACGGCATCACACAGACCAGCTCATGTGATACCGTAATATTCTTTCTTATATCTTCAGCACTCGCAATCACAACCTGCAACGATAATGATATGACACACAGAATGATTGCTGTAATTTTTCTTAAAACAACAGCTCCATCTGATCCCCCACTTCAATTCTCGCAGTGACAAGCTCATCCGGTTCTTTCCCTCTTTTGTGTTCGGCTTTCAGATACTGCGTACCGCCTCTCAGACTTGCAGCGATCAGATTCAGCACATATATATTGTCAAAACGATTATAGATGGACTCTCCGCCCAGACCGGTAAGGCAGATAAACTGTGTGTTGCTCATTTTTTGCCATATCCATCAAAGGGATCAGCAGATGGGAGGCATTGGTCTGTGCGAACAGGTTGTCCATGATCAGAACCTTTCCCTCATTTTTATCTGCAAAAATGTCCGTATCATCCCGTCTCATATAATACATCGGTACGTTTTAAATATACACGGAACCATTTCCAGTCATGCCCGTCGTACAGTTTCAGATATGCTTCATCTTTTCCTTCTGCTCCTTCGCGGTACATCACATCCCGGTAAAAGACCGGCATGGCATGGTTCCTGCAGGTAAGTTTCGGCCTTCCGGACAGCACTCCGGTCTCTTTCCACTGCCCCAGCCAGGTCTCATACGAAGATACACTTCCAAGCGCATGCTGGATCGCGGACCTGCGGAGGTAAGACGGCATCTTCCTCAATTCTTCCCAGACCTGTGCGTAGATCTATGTCAGGTAACCGACTGCCTGACGATAGATCTCCATTGTCTGACGGATCGGGATATTCTGTTTTCGTATCTCCACACCATAGCTGGATACTGTCCGCATCTTCTTCCACCTTTCCCGCAAAAACAAACGTTTCTGGAATGATTCCTGTACTCAGGGCTTTCTCTTTTCTTTTTCCTTCTGGCCTTCGATATAGGCAGATACCTGCTCACGGCTCCGGTCACTGACTGTAACGGCACAATAAGACGGGTTCCACAAATGTCCTCCCCACAGTTCTTTTTTCAGCTCCGGATGTAAAAGGAACATCTGACGTGCAAGATTCCCTTTCATGATCTTGATCATATCTGAAATATAAAACTGCGGCCGACAATCCACAAGCATGTGGATATGATCCGGCATGACTTCCATTGCCAGGATCTGAAACCGATACTCTTCTGCCAGATCCTGCAACATCTTTTTGCATTCCAGGTCGATCCCGTCTTTTAATACTTTCTTCCTGTATTTCGTACACCAGACCAGATGATACTGCAGAGAATATACATATCCTCTACCATATGAAAGCTGATTTTTATTTATATTAAATATATCTTTTTCCATGTCTATATTATACCATATGCATTTCTTTAAGCAAACATTTGTTCTGGATATTTTTTATAAAAATTGCGCGTCTAACTCATCACTACTACAATATATTTATGGGTAATCCCCTTACTTCCAGTAAGGATTTATCCATCTCATTACTTAAACTGTTAGAATGTAGGATGCAATGGTATAT
>ENA-OQCV01000100-OQCV01000100.1-human-gut-metagenome-genome-assembly--contig:-NODE-100-length-24607-cov-3.752247_pt1 | contig 24607 bp, 23 predicted proteins | sample MGYA00242766_ERZ504592 | MGnify/ENA primary metagenome ERZ504592 (study PRJEB26092, sample SAMD00036315) | human gut metagenome | host: Homo sapiens | study: EMG produced TPA metagenomics assembly of...
TGATGTTTTTGTGGGTTAGATTGCGGGTTGTGGCAGTCGGATGTCGAGTCCGCCGCATCTGGGCATGACCAGGGCGATGAGGTTGGTGACGCGGTGGAAGCCGTAGGCCATGCGGACGGTGACCTTGATCCTGTTGCTGAACGCCTCCGACTGCCCGGCGGTCAGCCTGTCGGGGTCCTTCAATACGGCGCACCCGGCGCCGCGCATGCGCCTGGCCGCCTCCCCGTCGCCACCGCGCGGGCGACCGCCGTCACGGCGGCGGTCATTGCTTCGTCGCGATCACCGACGTCGCGGCTGTCGCGGCGAACCCCTTGAGTACGTCTGCCATCACGTCACGGTCCTCGGCGTCAATGCCGCGGACGGCGGCGAGCATGACCGGCAACGACTGCGTCCAATGCGAGGTGAGTTCGCCGAACGTGTCATACCCACCGGCCTCGAGGACGGCGAACAGGTTCTCGATGAACCGGCGGCGATGCTCGTCATCGAACTTCGCCATCCACCCGTTGATCGTGCGCGCCAGATACCGGGAGCTCGCGGACAGGCCGCCGGCGTGCACGAACTCGCCGCGCTCGACCTGCCAGTTCAACGCGAAATGCTGCATGATGCTGGCGCCGTCGCTGGAGACGATCGTATAGCCGTCCTCCACATGCTCGCGCATCTCGAACAGCATGCCGACGATCGACGATTCCGGCACCGACTTGTCGACGAGCGGCGCGACCCGCGCATAACCGGGAGTATCGAAGAAGTCGGCGTCGAAGCCCGGCCCGTCATGGCAGAACACGGCGATAAGGCGCTCCTGCACCGCGGCAGGCGCGTTTGCGGCCGCATACACCGCCAGATTGCCGCCTTTGGAATGGCCGCCGACCATGAGCGGGCCGTCCCGGAGCCCCGCGATGTCGGCCAGATACCGCGCGGCGGACTCCTGCGCGGCGACCGGACGACGGAACGCCATCGCGAAATCCTCCTTCCAGCCGACGATCGTGCTGTCGGTGCCGCGGAACGCGACGTACGATGAGCCGTCGCCGACGTCGAACACGCAGGCGGAGAACTGCTTGGTGGTCTCGGGGTCGAACTCGTCCACGTAGCCGCCGACGCGCAGATCCCGCCAGCGCGGGCTTTCGCACATCGCTCGCAACAGGTCGACATTCATCGACGGCGACCACACCTTGCCGAACATGTCGTCATAGCATTCCGCGCGTAGCAGGTCCCTGACGCCCACCATGGCGAGGTCGACGTCCGTCGCCTCCGCATCGAGTCTCGGCACGTTGACGGGCATCCGCGCGTATGACAGCTGCGCGAGCGCCAGACTGTCGACCTCGTTGAACGGACGGTCGGCGAACGTGTCCTCGTTCGCGCGGATGTCATCGATGATGTTCCCCATGGCGGCCTCCCGTGATGCCATCGATTCTACGCGCTCCCCTTCACACGCGACGCCCCGGCCGCCTGGCACGCGCCGACACGCACTACAATGGTCTGGTCACGTCAACATCACGCATGCATCCCATGCACGCCAAGCGGTTTCAAGCGCGAAGGAGAGCACTATGACGCACATCGACACCACCTGTGTCCAGGGCGGATACCAGCCGGGCAACGGGGAGTCCCGCACTCCCCCGATCATCCAGGCCACGACGTTCAAGTACACGTCGAGCGAGCAGATGAGCCGACTGTTCGACCTGTCCGAATCCGGCTACTTCTACACCCGTCTGCAGAACCCGACCAACGACACGGTCGCCGCCAAGATCTGCGAGCTCGAAGGCGGCGCGGCCGCGATGCTCACCAGCTCCGGCCAGGCGGCGAACTTCTTCGCCCTGTTCAACATCTGCAACGCGGGCGACCATATCGTGGCCTCGTCCGCGATCTACGGCGGCACGTTCAACCTCATCAACGTGACGATGCGCAAGATGGGGCATCGAATGCACGTTCGTGAGCCCCGACTGCACGCCCGAGGAGCTGGACGCCGCGTTCCGGCCGAACACCAAGGCCGTGTTCGGCGAATCCATCTCCAACCCGGCGCTCATCGTGCTGGACTTCGACAAGTTCACCGCCGCCGCGCACGACCACGGCGTGCCGATCATCGTCGACAACACGTTCCCCACGCCGGTCAACTGCCGCCCGTTCGACTACGGCGTCGACATCGTCACGCACGCGACCACCAAGTACATGGACGGCCACGGCTCCTGCGTGGGCGGCGCGATCGTCGACTCCGGCCGCTTCGACTGGATGGCCCACGCCGACAAGTTCCCGGGACTGACCACGCCCGACGACTCGTACCACGGCGTCACCTACGCCACCGACTTCGGCCCGGCCGCCTACATCATCAAGGCCACCGCGCAGCTCATGCGCGACTTCGGTTCCACGCCGGCGCCGATCAACTCGTGGATCATGGGCATGCACCTGGAGTCGCTGGCCGTGCGCATGGAACGCCATTGCGCCAACGCACTCGCCGTGGCGAGGTTCCTCGAAGCCGACCCGCGCATCTCATGGGTGAGCTACCCGGGGCTGGAAGGCGACCGCAACCATGCGCTGGCCGCCAAGTACATGCCGAACGGCACGTGCGGCGTGATCTCCTTCGGCGTGCCCGGCGGGCGTGACACGGTTTCCTCGCTGCTCGACCATTTCCGGATGATCTCGATCGCCACGCACGTGGCGGACGCGCGCAGCTGCACGCTCTACCCGGCAGGCACCACCCACCGCCAGCTCACCGAGGAGCAGCTTGAGGAGGCCGGCGTCGGCATCGACCTGGTACGCCTGAGCTGCGGCATCGAAAACGCCGATGACATCATCGCCGACCTCAGGCAGGCCATGGACGCCGTGCTCTGATCAATCATCGATTTCGCTCAGCCGGCTCGTAAAATCATTCTCGGACACGCTCTCCCGGATCCGCTTCGCGAGCCGGCACCAGACAGCGGGGAAGCCCAATCACTTCAGCCGACGTGGCGCTCGAAGCGGTGGAAGCCGGTGATGCGGTCGATCTCGGCCATGGCGTCGGCGGGGATCTGGAAGCCGGATGCCTTGAGGTTGTTCTCCAGCTGGCCGGGCTTGCTCGCCCGGCGATCACGCAGCTGATTTCAGGATGCTGCAGGATCCATGCCATCGACAGGACCGGCGGGTTCGTGCCAAGCTCGTCGGCGACGCCGCGCAGCCGCTCCACCATGTCCAGGTTCTCATCGGTGAGCAGGTCGTTGATCTGGTGATCCGCCTGCCACGTGGCACGCGACCCGGCCGGCAGCGGCTGAACCACAGTGATCGGGTACAGAATGACGCTTCAGCATGCCGCCGACCACCGTGGCCGACACGGCGCCGATCACAGCGCCGGGCAACAGGGCGAGCGCTCCCAGCACCGTGCCGGCGGTGAAGATCGCGATCGCCATGATGAACAGGGTCTTCGTGGCGAACTTGCGCACCATGAACGGCGAGCTGGGGATCGACACCGACAGCAACAGCAGGTAGCCGGCGGTCAGCCATTGCACGACCGATGCGCTGATCGAGAATTCCTCCATCAGTGTGGAGTAGGCGATGTTCAGCGACGCTTCCGACAGGATGCCGAGGAACGTCAGGATGGCCAAAGACACCACGACGATGACGAGTTTCGTGGCGACCGGCTCTTTGCCGCCGTGGGGCAGGCGTGCGGTTGATGTGCTCATTGTGTCCTTTCCTTGATTTCCGGTACCCGGATGCGGCCGGATGCGTGGCGGATGAGCTGCGGCCGCGGGACCGGGACGGCCGTCGTCTCGGCTACCGGCGTTCGGCATCGTCCTGTATCAGCGCCAACGCACGTCGCAGCGTGCGCACCGTGATGTCGCATTCCCGTGCGGTGCCAGCCGACTGCCCGTTGGGTTCGTTGAGTAGATGACACCGTTCTCAGCACAGGAGCGGCAGGTGATGGATCCGGCACGTCACCCCGTAAAGCCCGGCATACAGGGTACATACACCAGGCAAAACACGCCCGGCAGAATGGTCATACCGGCTCGATACCATATCTGCCATACTTACCCACCATCAAACATCACAGGAGATCTCATGACCACGCTAGCCATTGATATCGGAGGAACCAAAATTCGCCGCAGCCGTATGCGATGAAAACGATGCCATCACACATCGCTGGCGCGTTCCCACACCGATGGACGCCGACGCCATCAACCACCACATCGCCAACATCTACCATGAGGCCGTCGCCGCCGGCCACGACGACATCCAGGCCATCGGCATCTCCGCGGCCGGCAACGTCGGCGCGGACCGCCGCACCCTCACCTTCGCCGCGAACATCCCCGCGTGGATCAACTACGACCTGTCCGAGCACATCGGCGCGCTCATCGACCATGCCGTGCCGGTCGTCGTCGAGAACGACGCCAACTGCGCCGGCTGGGGCGAATACGTGCACGGTGCGGGCCAGGGCAGCTCGAACATGGTCGCGCTGACCGTAGGTACCGGACTGGGCGGAGCAATCGTCATCGACGGGCGGCTGTACCGCGGATCGTTCGGCATGGCCGCGGAGCTCGGACACCTGCCGATGGTGCCGGACGGCGACACCTGCGGATGCGGGCTTCGCGGCTGCGCGGAACGCTACACGTCCGGAAGCGCGCTGGAACGGTTCGCCAAGTCCGCCGTGCGCCGACGCCCGCAGGACGCCGAACGCCTGATGGAGTTGTGCGGCGGCGACGTCGACAAGCTCGAAGGCCCGATGGTCTCGCAGGCCGCGCAGGAGGGCGACGTGCTCGGCCTGTACGCCTTCGGCAAAATCGGCGAATGGCTCGGCCGCGCGATGGCCGCCACCGCCGCGGTGCTCGACCCGGACGTCTTCGTGATCGGCGGTGGCGTAGTGGCGGTCGGCGACATCCTGCTGGAGCCGGCGCGATACAACTACCAGCGGTTCCTGGAGGGCAGCGCATACCGTGGCCACGCGAGCATCGTCGCCGCCACCGCCGGGCAGGACGCCGGCCTGATCGGCGCCGCCAACCTGGCACTGCGCTAAGACGCGCGATGAGAGATGACGATCAGACGCAATCGCGACGCGTGCAACATCCCAACATGAACCGCACGCGGGCTTACGGGTTCTGATACGTGCACAACTCCCGCGAAACGGCATAATGCACGCGTTGTCCAACGCCAGACGTGTACAACAGTGCATGGCAACGATTTCATCCACTGTTGTACACCGACCGCAATTCCAGAAACGTTGGAATTCCAACAAGACACACATCTACATGCATAGGTCTCCCAAGGCGCCTCGTGCACAACTGCCGCATTCGCCCGATATGCGCACGTTGTACACGAGGTCCCCTTCGAAACGACCTCCGAAACGACCTCCGGACCGAATCACGTCCCTTTCATCTCCACCTCTCGCATGAAGCCGAACGCGATGCCTGCCGTTATGCGAGATTTGCACCGGACACGGATCACAGATCCCGTTTACCTTGACCGACAACGGCCGACACCCTAAGACAATGCGCGTTCGCGGTGGGAAATGCCACGAAATGTCGAAAACGTGGGTTCTTGCCGGTTCGTGGCATGAAATATCCGACTTGTCTCATTGCTTGAAACAAAGGATACCGAATACTAGACAAGTCAGTAATTGGGCCTCCCAATGCAGTTCTATTCGCGTCCCGGAAAAATCTTGCACGATACAACGAGAAAATTGCCGAATCACCAGCAGCGTTCGAGCATCGCCGTATCCTTCCTCGCCACACCCTCCGGCCCAGCCGCATCACAGCATGTGGTAGTCTTGATGTCGTTCATATTGGGCGGCATTCCGATATGCCAGGAAAGCCGCGTTGCAAAGGTAGTACCGTTTTGATTTCTCGATGAGCGTCGCCGAGTGGCTTCATGAGCGAAGCCGTGCCTCGGCGTACGCGATCGCAACTCACACCAATCACAGATCCGCAAACCGCATCGGCGAGATTGCGCCGATCCGGTTTCTGCATCCGCGCTTTATGTGAGTTTTTCCCCATTACATCGAGAACAAGGAACCCAATGATACCTGCACTGACCCTGACGAACATCGTTTTCACTTATCCGGGCACATCGGAGCCGCTGCTTGACGGCATCGACGTCACTTTCGCACGCGGATGGACCGCCGTGCTCGGCGACAACGGCATCGGCAAGACGACGCTGGCCAAGCTCGCGATCGGCCGGCTCTCGCCAGATGCCGGGCGCATATCGCCGACTCCGAACCGCCTGCATACCGGTTACTGCCCGCAGAACACCGACGAAACACCGGAGAATCTGGAGGACTTCGCCTGCGACTGGTCACCGCAAGCCATGGAGATACGCCGTGAACTGGGCATCGGCGACGACTGGCCTTGGCGGCCCGGCACCCTGTCGGACGGCGAGGCGAAACGCCTGCAGATCGCATGTGCGTTGGCGACCGATCCCGACGTGCTGGTGCTGGACGAGCCGACGAACCACGTAGACCGGCCGACCCGCGAGCGCATCATCGCGGCATTGCGCTCGTATGACGGCATCGGCATCCTCGTCTCGCACGACGTGGCCTTGATTGACGCGGCGGCGAGCAGCTGCGCGTTGTTCGAACGAGATCATGTGCGCGGTCGTAACATCACCGTGGTGCGCGTGCGGCCGGGAAACTACTCCGCGGCATCCATGGATGCGCAACGGGAGCGGGCGGCGGCGGCAGGCATGGCGCGCAACGCCCGGCGCGAATCCACGCGCATCGACGCGGTCAAGGAGCAGCGCCGACGGGCGGCGACGAGCGAGATAGCCGGCGCGGCCAAAGCGCACCGGCTCGTGAATCCGAAAGACCATGACGCGCGCAGTCGCATCAAGAAAAACCATAACCCCAGCCGGCTCGGCCCCGCGAGCGCCCGCATCGACGCACAGGCGACCGCCGCCCGGGAACGGGCCGCAGCCGTCGTCACCGCCACGAAGCGCTATGACGGAGACATCTGGATGGATGCCGAATCAAGCAACCGACGGGAGCTTGTGCGGCTGGAGCCCCAGATCATCCCGTACGCGCCGCAATCGCCGGATGGAGTCGGCGCGGCAGCGATATCGGAGACAGCGGGCCTGAAGATACCGATGCTGACCGTCGGACCGCATGACCGGATCGGCATCAGCGGGCCGAACGGCACCGGCAAGACCACGCTGGTCCGCACGCTGCTGCGCACGATCGCGATGCGGGAGCAGTATTCCGGCATCCCGCTACCCCCGGCTGACGATCACGCAGAACACGACGGATCAGGATGCCCGGGAGGCGATGCGCCGGCTCACGGCGTTGACGCCCACCGACCGCGGTGATGTATTGTCGGCATTCGCGCAGCTCAACGTCGACCCAAGCCGCCTCCTCGCCGGTGGCAACCCGTCGCCGGGCGAATTGCGCAAGCTGCTGCTGTGCTTGGGATTGCGAGATCACCCGCATCTGATCGTGATGGACGAGCCGACCAACCATCTGGATCTGCATTCGATTCAGGCGCTGGCCCACGCGCTGGCCGGATACCCCGGCGCGCTGCTGCTCGTCTCTCACGACGAGGGATTCCTGGAGTGCGCAGCATCCATCCGCTGGACGCTGCATTCGGACGCCCTCGGCGGCGCGCAACTAACGGTCAGTTGACGCCACCATGACCAGCGTCTTGGCCTTGACCCATTTGAGCAGGAAGCCGACGCACGGCAGCGCCACGCCGACGGCCAGCATATAGCCGACGACCATCCATTGGGCGGTGCCGGATGGCACGGAGAACTCGTCCATCAGATCGGGCAGCGCGATGTTCATCGACGTTTCCGACAGCATGCCCAGGAACGCGCCGATGTACAGTCCCAGCATCACCTTGTGCGGATGCCTGAATTTCGGGGATTCGGCGGGAATATCATGTGCAGAGCCGTGTTCTGCGGCCGCGTGTTCTTGCAGGGTTGTTTCTTTCGAAGTTGTCTGGATCGCGGACAACATGACCTCTCTTGTACTCTTCCCGTCACCGTCGAGCGAGCGGCGCGCACGGCCGGGCCCTGCGTACACGTCGAGAAGTCCCGTAACGTCCGGACCTGCGACGGCAACGAAAAATCCGCATGACTGGCATCGGGCGAGCCGATTCGACGAATGTCATGCGGTTTTGAAACAGCCGTCACCGTAGCACGATTTGCAAATCCGCATAAGTCGCATCCGCGTGTCGTGCGCGTATCATGCTGGTAGAGGACGCGGCGAATCCTCGCTCGCGCCAGACCGAGCGACGACAGGAAAGGGAGACCATGCAGCATTTCACCCAGGTCATCGACGGCATCGACGGCTCGCGGGCCGAACTCGTCGGCTATGTGATCGACAACAGCCCGGAGATGGATCCGGACCGGCGCCGGCCGGCGATCCTGATCATTCCCGGCGGCGGGTACGCTATCGGATCCGACCGTGAATCCGAACCGGTCGCGCTGCAATTCCTCGCGGCCGGCTATCAGGCGTTCGTACTGAAATACTCCTGCGTGCCAAGCCGGTACCCGGTGGCGTTGCTGGAGATGGCCGAAGCGATGTCGATGATTCGCGAGCATGCCGACGAATGGCATGTGGATGCCGGGCGCGTGGCGGCCATCGGGTTTTCGGCCGGTGGTCATCTCGCCGCGAACCTGACGACGGTTTCCAGCGATGCCGAGCTGCGCGACGCCGGATATGATCCGGCTGCCGTGCGCCCGGACGCGCTGCTGTTGTGCTATCCGGTAATCACGTCTGGCCGGTTCGCGCACCGCGGCAGTTTCGACAACCTGCTGGGTGACGGCAAAGACGATGCGTCGCTGCTGGAGCTGCTGTCGATCGAGAAGCATGTCGACGCGACCATGCCGCCGGTGTTCATCTGGCACACCATCACCGATCAGGCCGTTCCTGTGGAGAATTCACTGTTGATGATCCAGGCGTGCCGTGACGCCGGGGTCAGTATCGAGGCGCACCTGTTCCCGCAGGGCGGGCATGGACTGTCGCTCGCCACCGTGGACACCGCGCGTGCCGGCTCGCCGGGCGAGGGTGACCTCAACAACGTCGTGCCGGCAGTGCAGATCTGGCCGCGGCTCGCCTTCGACTGGCTCCGCCGCACGTTCGACGTGAGGTAAAGGCTGCTGTCGGAGGTTCACAGGCCCATTCGCGCATATCCCGCGCCTGTGCCTTGGCTGTGCGCCGTCACCGTGCGTGGGTTATTGCGTCACTGTGCGAGGGTACCGTCACCGTGCGCGCCCTCACGCACAGTGACACATCAAGAAAATCCCTGTTTTCCAATGCTTTCCGGGTACCGTCACGCTGCGTGTGCCCTCGCAGCGTGACGGTACCCGCGCACAGTGACGCCGCGGAACAGCCCATTGGCAGCAACCACGGCCGGCAACTTGGCAGTGTCACTCACCGGCAGCTTGACGCCGCGCGTTCCGCGGCTCAGGCTTGGCGTGGATCTTCGCGGTGAGATGGCGCACTTCGATCTTCCATACCGTGACGCTGCGCACCTGCTGATCGGTGAACTCGATATCCGGCATGCCCGCCTGCTGCCCCATCAGCAGCCGCAGCCCTTTGCGGCACTCGTCCAGGTCGTCGATCACGCTGGCCACGCCGTTGCCGATCACCGACTTGAACGCCTCGCCCCAGTTGCACGGGGTGCGGCCGGCGATGACCTCACAATCAGTCTCCATCGAGAACGCCACATCCAACGCGTTTCCCGCAGCCCGGATCGCGTCGAGTTTGCGGCCGATCGACGCCGAGTGGATGTACAGGGTCAATCCGGCCAGTTCGTCGCCGGTGCCGGCTCCCTCGCGCCGCTGCCATTCGTATCCGAAATTCAGCGGCACGATCGTCAGTCCCTCGGCATCCGCATAGCCCACATGCACGATACGGCATGCGGCGATGATTCCCTCGATCTGTTCGCAATCGGTCACCTCGCGATCGGCGCGGCGCATCATGCGATGGCACCCTGCGACCGTGCGCTCGTTATTGCGTCGCGTCGGACGCGCTTCATCCAGTCCCGTCATCGCCATCGCTCCTTGTGCCGCCCCGGGTTTGATTTGATGATACTCCCGTTCCATGACCCGTAATTGAAGATGGGATCAGCCGCAATGCGGAGAAAAAGCTGAGCAAAAAGAAAAACGCGACCCCGGCCGGACTTGAACCGGTGACCTCCGCCGTGACAGGGCGGCGCTCTAACCAACTGAGCTACGGGGCCGTTCGTGCCGTCATCAGGCACAAGAGAATATAATACAGGACTACTCGACCATGGGCGTGTCGCGGCCAAGCGCCCGATAAAGACCGGTCGCACACGGCAACCGGTCAATGCCCGGCCGGGCGAGCGCACAGTACGGCCACAAATGCGCCTTGGTAACGGCTATGAACTCCCGGATGAACGCCGTGGGCCAGTAGTAGCCACGCGTATGGCTGCCGCCCCCATCCGCCTTCAGCCCGATATGATGCGCGTATTCGCTGGCTCGGAACACATGGTAATCGCTGGCGACCAGCGCGCAACGGTAGGCGAGGCCCCGGCGCCCGGGGACCGATTGCACGCCGCTGCGCGCATCCATGATCTCCTTCGAAAAACGAAGATTCTCCATGGTCGTGGTGGAACGGTCCTCCATGAGCACCGCGTCGGCGGGAACATGGCGGCTTTCCGTCAGGTACCGCCGCATCGATTCGGCTTCGGACACCACTTCGTCGCTCCCCTGTCCGCCGGAGGCGACGAACACGCCCGTCTTGCCCTGCTTCTCCCACAATGGCCGCCGCCAGCAGCGCCGGCAACGACGCCAACGTCATGCCGAAATTCATTCCGGCCTTCCCCACCAGTCATCGTCTTCTCGACGATGCGCTGAGACCCGTCACTATACCGCGGAACCTGCGGCCGTACCACTTACGCCGGTGGCCATCCACCACCGTCTCTTCCCCCGGCATGTGCGATGCCCTATAATCGTAGATTTGTCCTATTCACACGCCTCGGGCACACCGCCACGACCTCATGCGTGTACAGTGCAGGAAGGATTTCCATATGGAACCGAATTATCTCGTGTTGCTGGGAATCGTCATCGTGATCATAGGGTTCGCCCTCAAGCTCGATGCGATCCTGATCATCATCGTGTCCGCCGTGGCGACTGCGCTCGTCGGCGGCATCATTCCCAAGGGCAACGTCACGATCGGCATCATCGTGTTCGGCGTGGGCATGATGCTGTTCACGATGATCATGGGCAACGCGTTCGCCGCGATCACCGTGATGACCGTGGGCATCGGCGCGCCATTCGTGCTCGCCTATGGCGGCCAACTTCAACATCGTGCCCGTTGCGATGCTCGACATGAAGGACCGCATGGGCGTGATCAAGAAGCAGGTGCTGCCGGCGATGGTGATGATCGTCGTGCAGATCGTGTACATGCTCATCGCCCAGTGACACCGTATTCCATCCGTATATTTCAAGCAAAGGAGCCATTATGAGCAAGATCCTGGTCACCGGATTCGATCCGTTCGGCGGCGAGCCGGTCAATCCCGCATTCGAAGCGGTCAAGCTGCTGCCCGAGTCCATCGCGGGCGTGAGCGTCGTCAAATTGGAGATTCCGACCGTGTTCACGCGCAGCGCCATGGTGGTCGAGGAGGCCATCGAACGCGAGAAGCCCGATTACGTGCTGTGCATCGGTCAGGCCGGAGGCCGTTCGGCCGTGACCGTGGAGAAGGTCGCGATCAATCTGGCCGAAGCCCGCATCCCCGACAACGACGGCGAGCAGCCATTCGACACCCCGCTGCGCGAGGACGGCGACACCGCGTATTTCGCCACGCTGCCGGTCAAGACCATGGTCAAGCGCATCAACGCGAGCGGCATCCCGGCGCTCATGTCGTACACGGCTGGCACCTACGTGTGCAACAGCATCATGTACAACGTGCTGTACCTGCTCGACCGCAGGTTCCCCGGAGTCAAGGGCGGCTTCATCCACGTGCCGTACGCGACCGCGCAGGGCGTGGGCAAGCCGAACGGCACGCCCACCATGGAAATCGCGACAATGGCCAAGGCCATCGAGGCCGCGATCGAAGCCGCAGTGAGCGTCGATGAGGATGCCACCGACATCATGGGCGAAACCCACTAATCACGCCCACCCGTCGAAAACCACTGACATATCAGCCCGCCGACGAGCCCGCTCATGGGTTCGTCGGCACACTGCAGACGGACCGAATCACTTATCGGGAAGCCGGCCGTCGGGATCGCACACGATCCATTCGCCGCTGGGATCCACGGCGACCGTCGGGTGAGGAAACACCTGGTCGAACAGGTCCGCGTCCTCGATGACCCGTTCCGAGGTCTTGTACGGGACAGGCCTGGCACCGGCCAGACGTATGCGCGCATTATCGACCTCAAATCGTTCCACGGCCATATGGTCGCCTTCTCGCGATGGCCACTCGAACGAGCCGTGAAATCACGATGCGCAATATCCAAATACCGGCGCTCTCTCCGGGGATGAACGTGCAAACGATGAACGGGCAGATGATGAACGTGGCGACCCCGCCGCACTCCCATGAGATTTCTCGCGCAGCCATACTGATTCCGCGGGGCCGCGCTTGCGTTCCAACCACTCCGATTCCATACGACCATTACCTATCCTGACGGCCATTATTTCCCCTGATTGGGGCGCCACGCCCCACTCCAGCCCTTCCGATACCATGGTATGCGGTGGTTTGGCATGCCCGCGACCGACATGCGGACGGGCACCGCATGGAACGGCCGGCATGCGCGGACCAAAAGCACAGACCAGAAAACGGCGGAATCCCAACCCCTTTAAGGAGTAACTGCATACCATGGCAGAGTTTATTGTTCAGATGGGTCAGCCTTCGTGATCGTTGCTATTTCAACGTTTCCTTGGCGTGTCCGCTGACACAAAACGCTCGGGAACCAACCGGTGGTTCCGAGCGTTTTTGTGTCAAGACTGTGTCACCTATTGTGTCATCAATCAGTCGGATTCCATTCAGATGATCATGCAATTCACTGCGTTCGGAACGGATGACACTAGACACATGTCCTGGCCCGCAGCTCCGCTGATTCACGTCAACACAGTAAGCATCAATGCATACCTATCCCATTCAGCCACGGGCACAGCCTACTCAACAGACCAATCCCCGAACCAACGGCGAAACCGAAACAAGCTTCAATCAAAATCAGAAACCTCATCGTTTCACCCCAGACCAGAAACCATCGTTGGCCCACCCGTGACCATCACCGCCTCCCTTGAATCCAGAGAACGGATTGACATCATCACACAAGACCAGTAAACTAGGCTTGCTTTCTCTTAGCAATAAGGAAGGCTCCAAGCCGCCAGGGGGGTATTCCCCCGGCACTTCTTTTTCATCCGGGGAGGCCGGCGATGCGCGAGTTGAGCATCATGGTCGACGAGTCCGGCGAATGGGGCAAACTCTCCAAGTACTATCTCATCACGCTCGTGTTCCATGACCAGTCAGAACCGGTCATGCCCCACATCGAACGCTATGAGCAACACCTCGCGGATGCCTCACTGCCAGACATTCCCTTCCACGCAGGACCATTGCTCAACGGGCACGCCGACTACGAGACCCTCAGCATGGCCGACCGCAAGCGCCTGTTCGTCGCGTTCTTCACCCTCGCACGGAATCTGCCCTTCACCTACGTGACGTTCGCACACCGCAAAAGCGAGTTCGACAACGACAAACGTCGTTTCGAGGCTCAGCTGCGGCGAGACCTGGCGAACTATCTGCTGACACACCTCGACAGATTCCAGTCGTACGACACCATCAAGATCTATTACGACAACGGACAGCAGGTCGTTACCAACGCGTTGAAGGCATCCATCGGCTATGCACTCTCCAAGGAAGCGGTCATCTACCGCAAAGCCGACCCTAAAGACTACCGCCTCGAACAAGCAGCCGATCTCATGTGCACCATCGAATTGACCGCGCTGAAATTCAAAGCCGGAGAAAACACCGAAACCGATCACAAAATGTTCGGAGACTGGCGCTCATTCAAACAGAACTACCTCAAAGCGTTACGCCGCAAACAAGCAAAATAACCGCCATATCCCGCATCGTTTCCAACAGACGCTTGCATAAAAACACTCAGCCCGCATACGACGAAAGGGTGGGCATGCCATGAAAGGACATGCCCACCCCTGATGTCAGTGGTTCGGCAAACCGGCTACGTGTTTAGCAGCGGATCCTCCTCACCGCTGTAAAACCGGCACCCAGCACGGCCAGGGCGACCAGCGCACCGGCCACGACCGCACGTCAACGCCGGTCTTGGCCAACCCCTGCTTCTTGCCATCGTTCTTGGAATCGGCCTTCTTGTCACTTGCAGACGGCCTGGTTGCAGCCGGTTTGTTGCTGTCGGACGGCTTGCCCTTCGCCTCATCCTTCAGGTTATCGATGTACACGCGGGCGGTTTTGCCCGGCTCGACCTTGCCACCGGCAACCTCAGCCTTCACGTCAGTCTTATCAGGCAACGTCTCAGCAGGCTTCGCAGCCGCGACGGACTTCGTCGTGAAATCGGGGACGAACTTCAACGCGTTCTCGTTGTCCTCCACCCAATGGCTCACCTTGGTATTGGAATCCTTGTAGATGGGCTGCGCGTACAGCGCGACTTGCCGGATATCCACCGGGGTCTTCACATGCACGCCATTACGCAGCAATTCGTTCGACGTGTCCTGAACGACTTCCTGATAGGGGTACGAAGGAAAATCAGAGCCCTTTGCGTTGTTCGTATACGCGGTGTTGGGAGTCAAGCCAATCAATGGGAAATCAAAACTGCCGGAGGCCTTGCCATTCCAGGAGTCCTCGTCCCACCTGGCGAACCATTGGCCAGAGGCCTTGAAAGCCACCTTGCTCCCATCAGTCGATAGGTCATTGTCGTTAAAGACGCCCTTGTACTCCTTATCGCCATGGAAGCCATAGATGCTGTCGTACGAGCCTGCGGTCAGCTCATCATCGGAAACGCCCGTGCTGCATATGGGAATCCAGTACCCCCGATGGTATTCGCACTTGAGTGCGCCTTCTCTATCGGGGTGATGTCGGTGATACGCTGCACCTCGATAGAGAAGCACACGTCCTTGATCTCGTCCACCTGCGCAGGGTCGATCTTGTAGTCGAACGACACGTTCGCCGTCTGCGCTCCCACATCCGACACCCTCACGTTGGACGACGTGATCGGATTGTCCTTATTCGTTACATCCGCCGCGTTCGCAGTGGCGACGACCCCCCCGAACAATGTGCATGCGGCCACGGCCAACGCCGCCATGGCCTTTCCGAAACGCCTCATGACATTCCCTCCCCCCCCGTGGACTCATTCTGGCGGCGTCGGGACACGCCGCATGCGCGCGTTCGCGCTGTTGCGCCATGACGATGGCGTATGGGATAATCCACAAGGTGCTTTTGCGTGGACCGGAACGGCCGTGGCGACACGGAAACGACCGGGCGGATGACACGAATGACTGCCGTTCGGGACACCCCCCGAAACCGGTTGTGTCATTACCGGATCAGGGTCCCGCAAAACGTTGGAACTTCAACGTTTAGTGAATGGTTAGGTATTATATGGCAGAATTCGTATATCAGATGATCAAGGCTCGCAAGGCGTACGGCGACCGTGTGATCCTCGACGACGTGACCCTGAGCTTCCTGCCGGGCGCGAAGATCGGCGTGGTCGGCCCGAACGGCATGGGCAAGTCGACGCTGCTGAAGATCATGGCCGGACTGGAGACCGTCAGCAATGGCGAGGCCTACATCACACCGGGCTTCACGGTCGGCATCCTTCAGCAGGAGCCGCCGCTGGACGACACCAAGACCGTGGGCGAGAACATCAAGATGGCGTTCGGACCGATCGCCGAGAAGGTCGCGCGTTTCAACGCCATCGGCGAGGAGATGGCCAACCCGGACGCCGATTTCGACGCGCTGATGGACGAGATGGGCAAGCTGCAGACCGAGATCGACGCGGCCAACGGCTGGGATCTCGACTCACAGCTCGAACAGGCCATGGACGCGCTGCAGTGCCCCGACATGGACACCCCGGTCTCCGTGTGCTCTGGTGGCGAGCGTCGCCGTGTGGCATTGTGCAAGCTGCTGCTTGAAGCCCCCGACCTGCTGCTGCTCGACGAGCCCACCAACCACCTCGACGCTGAGTCGATTCTGTGGCTGGAGCAGTTCCTGCACCAGTACAAGGGCGCCGTCATCGCCGTCACCCACGACCGTTACTTCATGGACAACGTGGCCGAATGGATCTGCGAGGTCGACCGCGGCCACCTGTACCCGTACAAGGGCAACTACTCCACGTACCTGGAGACGAAGGCGAAGCGTCTGGAGATCCAGGGCGCCAAGGACGCCAAGCTCGCCAAGCGCCTCAAGAACGAGCTCGAATGGGTGCGCAGCTCGCCCAAGGCCCGTCAGGCCAAGAACAAGGCGCGTCTGGAGCGTTACGACCAGATGGAGAACGAGGCGCGCAACAACAAGAAGCTCGACTTCTCCGAGATCCAGATTCCGGCCGGCCCGCGTCTGGGCTCCGTGGTGCTGGAGGCCGAGCACCTGCACAAGGCTTTCGGCGACCGCGTGCTCATCGACGACCTGTCCTTCACGCTGCCGCGCAACGGCATCGTCGGCGTGATAGGTCCGAACGGCGTCGGCAAGTCCACGCTGTTCAAGACCATCGTCGGTCTGGAGCCGCTGACATCCGGCGAGCTGAAGATCGGCGACACCGTGAAGATCAGCTATGTCGACCAGAACCGTGAAGGCCTCGACCCGAACAAGAACCTGTGGGAGGCTGTCTCCGGCGGACTCGACTTCATCGAGGTGGCCGGCGTCGAAGTGCCGACCCGCGCCTATGTGGCGAGCTTCGGATTCAAGGGCTCCGACCAGCAGAAGCTGACCGGCGTGCTCTCCGGCGGTGAGCGCAACCGACTGAACCTGGCCCTGACCCTGAAGCAGGGCGGTAACCTGCTGCTGCTCGACGAGCCCACCAACGATCTGGACGTCGAGACGCTGGAATCCCTTGAAAACGCGCTGCTCGGCTTCCCCGGCTGCGCCGTGGTCATCTCCCACGATCGTTGGTTCCTCGACCGCATCGCCACGCACATCCTGGCGTGGGCAGGGCGATGACGAGAACCCGGCCAAGTGGTACTGGTTCGAAGGCAACTTCCAGGCCTACCAGGAGAATCGTGTCGCCCGCCTCGGCGAGGACGCGGCACGCCCGCACCGCCTGCACAAGAAGCTGACCCGCGTGTGACACTTGATTAAGTCATGAAGAAGCCCCCGCAAGGGGGCTTCTCGCGTTTTCGGCCCCTCGCCAAATATCCTCCCGCTGGCGGGAGGTGACGCGCAGCGCCGGGGGGGGTCGAGACCATGGCGCATAACATATACGAGGAGGCCCCTCACGGTTGGTGAGGGGCCTCCTGTGGCTATTGATCGGTCAGAACCGATCAGCGTCAGCGGACGCTGCGGCGACGAACCGCGACGACCGCACCGCCGGCCAGCGCGAACAGAGCCGCGATGGTGGCGAGCACCGCCGTGTCGGCGCCGGTGGCGCTGAGCTTGCCGTCGTTCGGCTTCGTGGTCGGCTTCGTGGTCGGCTTCTCCGTACCCGGTTTGGTCGGCTCGGTCGGGCCAGTCGGGCCGGGCACCTCAGAGTCCTCGGTGACGGTGACGGTCACAGAGGCGGACTTGCCGTTCGCCGTGGTCGCGGTCACCTTCGCCACGCCCTTCGCGACGGCGGTCACCTTGCCGGTCTTGTCGACCGTCACGACCTTGTCATCGCTGGAGGCCCACGTCACCGCCTGGTCCGCGTCATCCGGCGCGACCTTCGCGGTCAGCTGCGCGGTGGTGCCCTTCTTCAGCGACAGCGCGCCATTGGCAACACCATCGCCAGAAACGGTCACACCCGTAGCCTCCGGAGTCTCCGTCACCTCGGGGTTGTCCTTCGGCTGCTCGGGCTCGGTGAGCTCGACCGGAGTGGCCTTGGCCGTCGCAGCCAGCTCGGCGACAGCCGCCCAGGTGACGCCTGCGCTGGTTTCGGTGAGGCCCCATGCGTCGTTGATCTGGAACTTGACGTACACGTCACCGGACGGAATGGTATTCGGCAGCGCGATGGTCTGCAGTTCCTTGGTGTACGGGAACTCAGCCGTGGCGACGGGTTCACCCCAGTTGGTGACATCGGCAACGCTGTTGGCGTCGCTGGCCGCCACCACGTACACTGCGACGTTCTTGGCCGGGCCGTTCAGCTTGTCCTGACGGTACAGGTGGGTGATGGCCGCAATCTTGTTGCCCTCGCCGGGCGACGCCTTGAACGCCAGCCAGTGCGGAAGATTGGCGCTGGGGTTGGAGTACTTGCTGTGCCAGAACGTGTTTGCATTCTTGTCGAAGGCGTTGCCCACGGGAGCATGCTCGCCGGTGGTCTCCTGAGAGCTCGCCGCGTAGTCGCTTGCTTCCACGTCCTTGGTCAGGCTGCCGGTCAGCGCCACGCTGGTGGTGCCGAGCTCTTCACCGGTCTTGGTGTTGGTGAGCTTGAACTGCACGGTGGCGTCGCCCGTCCCAGTGGTGTTGACCACGTTGAAGTAGGCGATGGCGGCCTTGCCGGCCGGAATCGACTTGAGGCTGACGCTTCCGGGCTTGATCTCCCAGCCTTCCGGCACGACCGGGGTGACGGTGACGTCACCGGTGTTCGCGTTGGATGCGGCCCTCACCTTGACGGTGATCTTGGACGGGGAGGCCGGGTTCACGGTCTTGGAGTCCACGGTGGCGGACATGCCCATGTGGCCGGTGAGCGTGAACAGCGCGTTGTCGCTGACCAGGTCAGCCGGGAACTGAGCGACGGTGCCAGCGGCGGGACGATGGGTCTCCAGATCGATGTTCTGCTCGTTGCCGGTGGCGATGGCGAGACGCTGCTGCGTCAGCGCCGGGGAGATGGTGTACTTGCCATCCTTGTCGGCGCGGATCTGCCACTTCTGCGTGTTACGCTCATTGGCGGTGTCGCGCTGATCCTGACCGACGGACACGTCGGCGCAGTTGCGCAGTTCCGGCGTCGCGCCGACCTGGGTGACGACATCGAGATGCTTGCTTCCGGTGAAGAGCGCAAGACACTTTCCGGACACTGTATCCTTCATCTGGTAGTAGCCGTCAGGCGTGGTGATGAGCTCCCACGGACCTTTGGAGATCGACTTCAACTGGGGGATGTCGTAGATGCCGGCATCGACCGGGGTGTAGTCGTATTCGCGGATGTCCAGCGGGTAGCCGATCTTGTCGATGTCCGCCTTCATATCGTTCCACGTCGCCCACGGGCGGGAATCGGACCAGGTCATCTGTGAGATGAAGCGCATGCCGTCGAAGATCTCCTTCTCGACCTCGTTCTCGGTCTGGTAGATCGAGCTGTCGGGCCAGATGGACACCTTCGCACCGGTCAGTTTGTCGTAGTTCTTGTCGATCTGTCGTCCGCCGTCAAAGGTTCCGACGTTCCAGTTGTTGTTGTACAGTCTTGCGGCGTTGACCTTGTACACTTGCGCCGAACGGGACCAGTACAGGGCCTGGGTCGCGTTCATCAACGTGTATCCGTCCTGGACGAGCTCCTGCGGCTTGCGGCCGGCACCATACCAGTATTCGATGACGATGTCCTTGTTCAGGGAGACGTTCTTGGTGTTGACGATGCCGTCGTTCCAGATGCGCAGCTGCTTGCCCTTGGCCTTGACGTATTTATCTATGTCGTTGATGAAGCCGGTGAACGCATCATTCGGTGTCGCGCCGGCTCCGTACTGCTTTTCGGCGAACGTCTTCAACTTGCTGTAGTTGTCGAAGCTGGTGCCGATCATGTACTCATCGGCGCCCATGTGCCAGTATTTCGTGGTGAATACGCCGTCGTATTCGTCAATCAGCGTCTTGTAGAACTTCACGGCCTCCGGGTTGGAGATGTCGAGCTTGTTGGGATCCTTCCGGCCCGAGTTGTCGGCAAGCTGGTACTCCGGGTAGTTCTCCAGCCAGATGTTCATGTGGCCCGGGGAGTTAATCTCCGGAATCACGTCGATGCCGTAGCTATTCGCCTTCTTGACGAACTTCTTGACGTCGTCGCGCGTGTAGTACGACCATGTGGCGGCCTTCTTGGTGTTGTCCTCTTCCGGCTTGAGCTTCATCTCCAGCAGCACGTAGTTGAGGCGCAGGTCGGCCATGTCCGACAGGAAACGGTCGATCCAGTCAGTGGAGATGTTGATCTGGCAGGCGCACAGCGTAGCGCCGCGCTCCTTGTACTTCGGCTTCGTGGCGACCGTGCCGGCGGGCAGGGTCAGCTGGCCCTGGCGAAGCATCTGCGAGACGGAACGGGTGCCGTAGAACACGCCGATGTCGGTCGCGCCGATGACCTCAAGGCCCTTCGAGCCGATGTTCAGCTTGAATCCCTCATCACCCAGTTCGGCCTTCTTCGATGCATCCAACGTGAGCGAGATGTCTTTGCCCGTCGCTGAACCGGTCGCGGCCTTGATGTCCACGTCGGTGAACTTGGTCAGCTCGGATGCCAGGCTCTGCGCACGCGCGGCCAGTGCATCGCTCGACACGACGCGGGTGCCTTCACCCAGCGTCCATGCGCCGGTGCCGTCGGTCCAGCCGTCCATGCTCGGGACGGTGGCCGGGCGGGTGAGATTCACGGGAGCCGTGGCACTGTACCCGGCTGCACTATCGTCGGCGGCGCTGGCCGTCATCGCGGTGCACATGCCACCGACCATCAGGCCGGCTACAATGGCCGCAACGGTACGCACACCGAAACGTCTATTGGAGCTTTTCTCCATTGAAACTTCCTTTATTCTCTTGTTGCGGTTATGACAGGAGAGCTTCATCGTCTCCAATGGATGCCGAGCCGGTAAAGCAAGACAAAGCCGTCACAACATCATCACCGATTAAGCGTACACTGTGTTAACAAAATTAGCAAGATGCATGAATGTCGCCTTGCGTTCCAGCCTTTTCCACGCCCGGCACCCATATTCCACGTCACATCGCGTTCATCATCGGCTTACGCTCGTTACAAAACCGGCCGACCGAATTTACCTGGTCACGCTACACTGCTGTGAGTACCGAAACCGGCTGGGAGCCGAGCGAAAGCATGAACATATAAACGGACCGTATATATACCGCATGATATACGTCCCGGCACGTCACTGGAAGGGAGCGGCAATGACGCACGAAGACGGAACGACACCGTTGAATCATCTGGTAAAGGTATTGAGACTGGGCGACCCTTCCGAATACCGCGGACATACCTACATCAGCGGGGAGAGCCTGTACTTCCCCACCGGACGCGTGTACGGCGGGCAGGTGATCGCGCAGTCGCTGATCGCCGCGTCGAAGACGGTCTCGCCCAGCCGGCTACCCCCATTCGGTGCACGGGTATTTCATCGCGGCGGGCGATATACGCCAGGATTTGCTGTTCGACGTGGAGACCCTGCGGGACGGCCGGTCGTTCTCGGCGCGCAGGGTCAACGTGACGCAGTCCGAAGGGCCGATCCTGACCGCCATCGCAAGCTTCCAGGAACAGGGGCAGTCCGGAGTGGAGTTCTCCGATACGATGCCGCAGGACGTGCCGGCACCCGAAACGCTCACCAGTGCCAAGGAGCTGATGGAACCATATGCCGACAAATCGCCGTTCGCCAAGTTCTATGCAAAGAAGTCGCCGTTCGACATCCGCCACGTCACGCCGACCATCATGCTCGGCGCCGACAAGGACAGCGCGGCGCACGACTCAGGCAAGCAGCTGGTGTGGATGAAGGCCGACGGCGTGGTGGACGTGCCGCAGGTAATGCATCGGGCGATGCTGGCGCTCGGCTGCGATCAGGTGATGATGGAACCGGTGCTGCGCAGGGCGGGGCTGAGCATCTCGACGCCTGGCATCTCGTACGCGTCGATCGACCATTCGATGTGGTGGTATCGCGACGTGGACATCAACCAGTGGCACCTGTACGTGCAGGATACGCCGACCGCCGCGCACGGGCGTGGACTGGGCGTGGCCAAGGTGTACACGCAGGACGGCGAGCTCGTCGCCGCGATGGCGCAGGAGGCCATGATCCGCGTGCCACAGCAGTGAGGCCACGGACGATGAGTGCGGCGGGTATTGAGGCTGGGGCTGAGACTGGTTCGGTGCCGGGAATTGCGGCTGCGGCCGGTATCCCGGTTGCGGCTGGTACTGAGGCTGAGGCTGATAATGAGGCGTCATTGGTGTGCCATTTTGAACTGCCGGACCGGTCTGGGCAGCCGGGCCAGACACCGGTACGGCATTCTCGACCTTGGTTCCACATTTCGCGCAGAATTTAGCGCCTGCTTCAAGTGCACTGCCCACAGTGCATGCAGAACTTCATGCTTTTCCCTCTCGGATACGGCCCATCACAGAATGTGCGTTCCGATCAGCGGAACCGCGGATTCCATGCTCTCTCCATGGCGATCCTATTCCTGCACCTGCGAAACCCCCGTTTATCGCGGACGGGGGTGTTCACCTATTGAAGGGGCACGGAGATTGCCGGTGATCAGAGTGCGGGATCCGTAGTCTTGATTGGCGCCGGACCACCCTCCGCCGCTACGCGGCACCTCCCCAGCGGGAAGGGGCTTAGTGGCGGGTTTTGGCGGTGGCGGAGGCGATGCCGCGGCGGCGTTTGGCGGCCTTCATCTTGGGGTTCTCCGGGCCCTCCATGGGCGGCAGCTGGCACAGCCATTCGCCGACGATACCGATCACCATGTCCGCCAGACATATCACGGCGGCGACGGCGCATTGCGTCACGGCCGTCGCATAGTAATCCGCCTCGATATGATCGAGTACCAGCAGAATCTGCCCGACATACCAGCCGGCCAGCGCAGCGCCGGTCAGCCCCAGCGCCTTCGACAGCATGAGCGTGTACACGGCCTTGGTCGGGTCGAGCGGCTTGAGTCGGGCCCGCTTCTGCGGATCGGTGGTGGCCAGGATGAACACCACGTGGCTCGGCGGCTCCTCCAGCGTCTTCAACAACGCGTTGAAGGCGGCCGTCGAGAGCATGTGCACCTCGTCGATGATGTATACCTTGTAGCGCCCACGGGTCGGCGCGAACTGCACGCGCCCGATGATCTCCTCACGAACGTTCTCCACGCCGGTGCGGCTCGCGGCGTCCAGCTCGTAGACGTCCGGGTGCTCGCCGGCAGCGATCATCTCGCGAATCGTCGCACGTGCCGTCGGGCTCGGCCGTGGGCCCCTTCTCGCACAGAAGCGCCTTGGCCAGAAGGCGCGCCGTGGTGGTCTTGCCGGTGCCGCGCGGGCCCGTGAACAGGTAGGCGTGGCTCACCTTGTCCTGGGCGATGGCGCTTTTTGATGGTGCGCTCGATGTGCTCCTGACCGACCACGTCCTCGAAGATCTGCGGTCGTAGCTTGCGATAGAGTGCCTCGGCCATGGCCTACTCCCCGCCTTTCTCCTCAGTCTCGGAAGCCGCCTGCGCGTCCTCGGCCGCCACCCGGCGCCGCGCCTCCGCCTTCGCCTCGGCCTCGGCGCGCATCACGCGCTCCTCGGTCAGCTCGCGCTCGTACTCGGCCTCGTTCACGCGCTCGGCCGCCTTGGGCAACCGGATCGCCCTCCTTGGCGCGACGACTGTTCAGCGCGGCCTTGATGACACCGATGAACGCCGGCGCCACCGACACGGCCACAATGCCCAGCACGATCACCTCGAAGTGCTCCTGCACAAACGGAATACCGCCGAAGAAGTATCCCACCAGCACGAACAGGCTCACCCAGGAGATGCCGCCGACGGCGTTGAAGAACGTGAACTTCCCGAAGTTCATATGTCCGGTACCGGCGATGAACGGCGCGAAGGTGCGGAAAAACGGCATGAACCGCGTGATGATGATCGTGAGCCCGCCATAGCGCTCGAAGAAGTGGTCGAGCTTGGCCATGCGTTCGGGCGTGAGCGCCTTCACCTTCCCCGGAATCGATGATGCGGCTGCCGAACAGGCGCGCGATCCAGTAGTTCGAGGTGTTGCCCAAAAGTGGCTGCCGCCCAGAACACGATGAGCGTGGCCCACACGTTCAGGCCGCCGCCGTCGGCGGAGAACACGCCCGCTGCGAACAGGAGCGAGTCGCCCGGCAGAAACGGGAAGAACACGAGCCCGTCTCCACGAACACGATGAGGAACAGCGGCGTGTACACCCACACCGGGCCCAAAAGCGATGATCCAGCCGGCGATGAAGCCGCGCGGGTCTTTCAAAAGGTTGATGAAAAATGTCGATGATGCCCACCGAGTCTCCAATCTGCAGAATAACGTAGAAGGCGGCGCGCCGCCGGCCCCAATTGTATTTTCCAGGGGTCACGGCAACGAGACCCTGCGCAAAGCGCCACGGTAATTTTACGTTGGCACCGCGGTGCGCCCTTCGCGCAAAGTGCCCCGAATAGGTATGGGCGCTCGTCAGCGGTCCCTTATGGCTGCTTCCTCCCGGACCTGACCAGGTTCGGAACATGTCGCCGCCCATACCCATTCGAGGCACTCGAACTCGTAAGGCCTAAGTATAGGGGAAGCGCGCACGACTGGCGACGGCGCTCCCCTCCGGCAACTAAAAGTCCATAGGGCGCCCGCTAAAGACCGTCTGCGGGCATTTTCACTACGCGATCCTTGTTAAGATCTTCGTAAGGTCTTCGCAAAAACCGGGGGAATTGCTACTATTCTTTCGACTCTTAAACGTAACTCAAACACAT
>ENA-OQCV01000101-OQCV01000101.1-human-gut-metagenome-genome-assembly--contig:-NODE-101-length-24438-cov-3.243923_pt1 | contig 24438 bp, 34 predicted proteins | sample MGYA00242766_ERZ504592 | MGnify/ENA primary metagenome ERZ504592 (study PRJEB26092, sample SAMD00036315) | human gut metagenome | host: Homo sapiens | study: EMG produced TPA metagenomics assembly of...
GTTGACTTTCCCAAAATTGGAGAAGACTGGTCTTCTGCGTCCGGTTTTGAAAATGTCCAGCGGAGAAGATACGGCAGTTCCGCTGGATGCGTCAACAACAGTAATGCGGACGCCATCGTTGCCTGAGTTCCAGAAGTTGCTGCTTGTGCCATGACCCATGCTGCCACCGCCGCCATCTATGTTTCCATTTCCGCCCGTTGCAAAGGCAGAGGAGGGGAATAGACAGAAAACAAGGGTAAAGCAGCATAGGAAGGCGAGAAGTCGTTTCAAATACATCACGCTCCATTCCTTTTGAAAATAGGAAGGCCGCCACAATCCTGTGACGGCCAAGTAGTGCCATATTCAGTTGTAGTAAATCAGCCCATATTGCCGACCTGTTTGTTCAGATCTCCATCGCTGTCACCGGTGGACTGCTGTACATTGCCGGGAACAACCCAGCCAAACACCGGATCGTATACAGCTCCATTTCCGTTGCTGGAGCCTGGAGCCGGTTCATTGCTGGGCGGCGTTTGCTCGGCAGGCGGGGCAGTGACTTCCGGAACTGACGGGTCGGGATTGACAGCATGCCCCTGACCAGGATCTTTGATTTCGGTTTTACCTTCCGGTACCGGAGGAGACGTGTCTTCAGGCTTTTCGGTATCGGTAAAGTCGATCACAACCTCATCCTCCGTTTGGGAGGTTACTTTAGGATATTCCTCTTCGGCGTCTGTGGACTGGCCGGGGCATAAGCATCTGCTCCATTATCACCATCTGTCTGCGTGCCGCCATCTGACCAATCGCCGGTGACGCTGCTGGGTGGGGATTCATCTGGTCTGAAATCTCCGGTACGGTCGCGGCTTACGAACCAGCAGACGCCCAGAATAGTGATGCAGAGAAGAGCCAGCGAGGAAACAATAAAGCCTTTGGATTGGAAAAAACTTTTTTACATATTTTACATACACTCCTTTTTTCGCTGTTATATAAAGCCTATACGGTATAACGTGCCGGGCTTTCAACAGTATGGTTAGAATTTTGTGTTGTGGTAGCCTGTCAGCTCCACCCGTTGGGTGATAGCCGGATAACTGTGACCGAACATCCGCACATAGAATTCCACATCACAGTAGAAGATGTACTCAACCCGTCCATTCTCTACATTGAACTCCAGGCTGATGTCGGAAACCTTGTAATCCTCCGTTGAAAGCGGAATCTTGGAGTCCAGGCCGCCTGCCACTGTAGCCTCCAGCATGTCGGTATAATCATTGCTGGAGTAAAGGGTATTTAGGTACTCTTCAAAGTTGGTTTCACGCTGGGAGCGGTAGGTGTCTGCATAAATTGTGCCGCTGAGGTTATTTAACTCCATTTTAGCGCCATTGCGGATGTTGATGCAGGTGATCCGGATGGAAGCGTACAGGAGCAGGAAGGAGATCAGCATCACGATACCTACCACAAAAAAGGCAGGCGAAAAAGGTGATCTCGCCCCGTTCGTTTCGCAGCGACTGTTTCAGCCGCAGGAATATGCGTTTCATAGGTCACCTCACTTCCAGTAGTGCTCACTGACGCCGCTGCCACGGGCAACCACTGTGATGTTTACCAGGTCAAAATTCCAGAACCCACCCAGTTTGGCATCTCCCTCGATAGTAATGAAGAAGGGGGTGCCCAACTGGATGGCATTTGTCATACCGGATGGCCTGGGTGATGTGTAGGTAGCGTCAATGGAGTAGGAAATATTTTCGGCTCCTTCGATCTGAGAACTCAAAAATTTCAAACAGCTCATCGGTCTCGCCGTTGACGCCGCCGGAAAGCTGGATCTGTTTGACCATCTGATCGGCGGCATGGTCAAGTTCCTGCTTGGTGGAAATGATGCTGAACAGGTCAATAATGAAGGCAAGAAGCAGGACGGCAATGAAGATAAAGACCACCGTACTGAAATAGTTGGCCTCGCCCCGCTCGTTGTTCAGCATCTTCCGGGCTTTTTGAAAGAGAATAGAAACCACCACCTTTACTTAAATTGAAAACAGCCGCTCCAAACCGGAGCGGCTGCTATGCAAAGTTTTGACTGTACCAAGTATAACAGATATGGATTTACGGCGAAAGGGCAGGACTGTGCCAATGTAGAGACAATTTTCTGCCAATTACAGCCCACCCTTAATAAAAGGAATCGCACCATAATGTCCAATCAAATAGCCTTTTTCCAGCTTGGTATCTTTACGAATAGAAAAAGCTTGGAGAGAGAACAGATCGGTAGCAGCGGTCAGTTCATCTTTTTCGGCAAACCAGATCTGATCTCTCCTCAGCACATCCAAGTCAAGAAGATTGGTATTGTGTGATGTGAAAATCAACTGGGCCCCATTTGGATTGAATTCCACGCTGTTAAAAAGTGAGACTAGATGCTTTGTCAGGAGGGGATGCAGATGAGCGTCCAGTTCGTCTACTACAAGGGGTGTTCCTTCATCCAGCACCTCTTTTACTATGCCAATCAGTTTGAAATAACTGTTGGTGCCATCAGATTCCTCTGCCATGTTCAGTGTGTAGGAAGATGTAACTGAAAATGAGAAACTGGACTTGGAGTATATCTGTTTTTTTCCTCCCATTGACTGCAACAAGAAAAAGTGTTATTATGAATACATAAAATAAAGAAAAATTGAGTATTATAATAACAAGTGCAACAGAAAGGAGATCTGTATGGAAAAGATAAAGTACCGAGATTTGATCATGCAGTATCTGACTGCTCTGGAGCCAGATCAAACAATTACAACCGAACAGGTCGCACAGTATGTGGCGGAGCGACTTTTACTTGATGCGGCGATGGTTAAAAAAGACAGTCAATGTAAATATGGCCCGGCTTGAAAAAGAGGGGCAGATTATGCGTCTAACCAAAGGGATTTACTGCAGGAGGGTGAAAACAGCATTTGGATATTATACTCCGGATAAAGAAACACTTTTTTGTAAGCAATTACTTCGGAAAGAAAACGAGATAATTGGATATGAAACAGGATTGTCGGCATTAAATCGCATTGGTCTTGTTTCTCAAATGCCAAGAAGGAGATGCATTGCAACCAACCTGCATACAAAACGAGTTCCGGAAGGAATGCAGATTGAGATTCGGAAACCGCCTATCGTAGTTAATTCTGACAATTTTCGGTATTTGCAAATTTTGGATGCAATCAGAGAACTGGATATGGCACCAGTAGATACTGCAAAGCCGATTGATGTGGTAAGAGCTACTGTTGAGGAATTCACATTGAAAACTGAGATGTTGATTCTGATGGCCAGAAAATATTATGGGCAAAAAACTTTGCTTCGGACCATAGACATTTTGTTGGAGGGTAGTTATGAAATTGCACGAGGATAAATTTGCTTTTTTGAATATTATCAATTTAATCCATGAGGCTAGCAGCATTAGGGCTGATATTTTGGAGAAGGACTATTATGTTACACTACTGTTGAGGGAGTTAGCAGGGAAACAGGTAACGCTGCCAGCCTATTTTAAAGGCGGAACGGCCTTGTATAAAGCACAGAAAAGTATCCGCCGGTTTTCAGAGGATATTGACTTGACGGTGTGCATCGATAATTGCAGTAACAGCCAGGCTAAGAAACGGCTGGAGATGGCAACAAAGAAATATCAGGCCCTACCACGCACATCCAGAAAGGATCTCGAAGATGATCGGAAAGGTAGTATCACAACTGTCTATGATTATACTCCGCTTGTAGGCGTTGACTCGGATGATCCGCTCCAACGGTTTGGGTATGTCAAAGTAGAAGGTACATCCTTTACCGTCAGCGAGCCTTTTACACCGCTTGAAATTGAACCGATACTTTACACTTATGCTACCGAAGAACAGCGAAATATTCTTCAGTCACAATATAATGTTGCCCCTTTCATGATTAACACAATTCGGTTAGAGAGGATTTTTGCCGACAAGATTTTTGCTGCTGAATTCTATTATGAGCGTAAGATGTATTTTGATGTGGCAAAACATCTTTACGATGTCAGCGTCATGTTTGATTTAGAGCAGATTCAGGAAATGATTCAAAATCAGCAGACATTCCTTGAGATGCTGGGGTATAAAAGACTGGAAGAGACCCGAAGAACAGGCAGTGATCTGGCGGAAAAGAAGTTTTCTGATTTTCAGTTGCTCAGAGGGTTTTCTGATAATGAGGCACTTCGTAAGGACTATCAGAATATGCAGCGCAACTATGTTTTTGCGGAAGAAGATGCATTGTCTTTTGGTTTTGTGGTAGAGCAGTGGAAGAAACTTGGAGAGGTATTGCTTGCGCTTGAGTAAGTGCAGTATGACACTGGTGTCATAAAACTGTGGACAAAATTAGCCAGGGGAGCAGCGGTTTATCTGCTCCTCTGGCATTGCTTTGCTTACAGGTTCTGACGGATGATCCGGGTGATAATACCTACGGCCACACCCCGCTCCATATCCAGACGGGTGACGGCAAAAGATACATCGTCCTTTTTGCCGGGCATCCGGTAGTCATAGCAGGAGTGAGCTACCGCATTGACACCGTTGGAGAGGCGCACATAGACAACGCCCTTGTGGACATCTGTGACACGACCGGCATACTTGCCCTGGATACGGCACTTCTGCAGGTTGTCCCTGTCGGTATTCTCGGAAATACTCTTGATGTCAGCCTTGATGCCCAAGTCCTCCAGACTGTTGCGCCGCACGCTGAGAATACGGACCAGAACCTCATCGCCTACGGAAAAACGCTCATGGGCGTCACCGATCCAGTCCCAGGCAAGGTCACGGGCAAGGATGGAGGTTTCAACGCCGAAAACTTCCACGCGCACAACCTTTTCAGCCACTGCAATCACACGCGCCTGGACGATGCGGCCCTCATAGACACGGTACATACCGGCAGCATCCGTATCCAGATAGAAAATCTGGCGTTTGCGCAGCATGGCCTCCTTGCGGCTGGCAACTACGCTGCGAGTTTTGGAGTCGATACCACGCACGATGAAGTCAATGTCAGCACCCAGCATGTTGCCAAGGATCTTATTTTGGCGCAGCATAAGGTCGGTATATTCCTGGCCGGAAGGGCTGCGGCCCAGATTGATCATCATTTCCTTGATAGGGATAATGACACGGAACCCCTTGTAATCCACAACTGCCACTGTCTTGCGGTTGTCCAGCTGTTCAATGCCGCCCAGCTTGCCGGTGATGATCTTGCGGGTACGGTAGGCATTATGGATCTCATGCCAGATTACATCATCTCGGTCTTCGGCAGTCTCGACATCATCCCGGTTGCGGATGGTAAGGACGGGAGCCTCGCCGCGCTGGGGGCGGGGCTGGCGCCGGGGAGGAGAGGGAATGGGTGCAGGAGCGGCAACTTCTTCCACAGCAGGAACGTCAGGCTCCACAGCAGGTTCCTCCGCAATAGAAAGGGTTTCGGCTGTATCCGCCGACACTGTTGTTTCGGTAGGAACTTCCTCTGAGACAGGTTCTTCAGGAGCAGCAGCTTCTTTCTTCTTCCGGCTGGTACGCTTGGGCTTTGGAGATGCAGGGGGTTCCTGCAAAGCGTCGGCGTTATCTTCGTAAACATCAGGCGGCTGCACATCAGAGTCTTCCGGCATATCAGTGGGAGCAGCGCTTTGATCGTCTGTTTCAGCAGGCGCATCCCCGAACATTTCCTCCTCGGTGAGTTCAGGAAGGGGATCTTCATTCATATCTTCGCCAGAGGTGTCCTGCTGGGGCTGATCCATCAGCCCCAGCAGTTCGTTCAAATCCAGACCATCGCCAGCGTCAGCAGGAAGGGATTCAGGTTGAGCGGTATCGACCAGCAGAGTTTCGCTTTCCGACATAACGGTTTCGGTAACAGGAGCGTCCTGTTCCAGAAGTTCGTTTTTTCTTGGTTGCCATAGATTAAACCTCCTATGAATTTGATAGTTTTGTTTAAGACAGGATGGAATCCTTGTCTGTGGTAATAATGCCTTCCGGCGTACCGGCAGATTTGGGAGCCGGAGCCTCTTTGGGTGATTTATCTGTGGGGGATGCCGGTTTGGTGGCTTTGCGCTTTGCCGGTTTCTTTGCTGCCGGAGCCGGTTTCGGCGCGGGCTGCGGTGTTTTGGCGGCTTCTTCTTCCAAGCGGCGCCATTCCGGCACATGGGCAGATGCTTTGCAGGAACGCAGATACTTGGCTTCCGGATGTTTGGAGTAATCCATTTTGTCTACCTGCAGAACCTTCTTGCCGCGGATGATGATGAGTGCCTGATCCAGCGGGAGTCGCAGGACTTCATCAGGAGTAAGTACAGGGCGTTTTCCAACACCGGAGGTTTCACGAAACTCCGGTGTATAGTTGGAGATACGCCAGGTGCCCAGCTGTTTGGACTTACTGGATACTGCTACGGAGGCAAGCCCTGTCCTGGCAGAAATAAATTCGGCAGTAAGCTGGTCTGTACAGCCCAAAAACAACTGCGCGTCACAGTTTCCAATGATCTCCTGCCACAAATTCTGCGGGTATCTGTTCTGCAATCCTGCGAGATTTTGGAATACACAGGACATGGAGATATTCCGGGAGCGTATTACGCTGAGCCGGCGGGAGAGGTCGGGGATCGTGCCGCACGCTGTCAGTTCTTCCCCAAGGATATGGACAGGCACAGGCAGTTTGCCGCCCTCGCAGTTGTGGTCTGCATATCGCACCAGTTTGATGAAGCAGAAAGATAGAAACAGCGAGGCCAGAAAATCAAAGGTGCTGTCCTGGTCGCTGGTAACGAGGAAGTAGGCACAGGGCTGCTGACCCGGAAGCTCCAGATCGATCTCATTCTTAGCGGTAAATTTTTTTGATCAGCTCAGACTGGAATACCTGCAGGCGGCTGCCCAGACCGATAATCACGCCGCTTCGCACTGTGTCGCTGGCCTGCTTGAACAGGCTGTAGGGTGCTTTGGCAGGGTGCGTGGAAGGAAGCGCCTCGAACAATGTGTCAAGTTGGGATTCCCCATTGAGAGTCAGCAGCCGGTAGACTTCGCCAATGTTGCGGTTTTCTTCCGCATAGCCTTGATCCACATACAGTACCAAGGCCTTGAGCAGATTCATCTCACAGGCATCCCAGAAATGGTCGCTCTTGCCGTTGTTCGTGGTGTTCTTGATGATGACATCTACAAAAAGCTGGGCCATTAGTTCCTGTCCCTCAACTTCGGCAAGGCAACACCAGGAATCTGAGTTTTCAGGCGAAACGAGGTTGAATAGCTTGACACAATAGCCCCGGCTGCGGAGAAATTCGCTTGACTTCTCGTACAATTCCGATTTGGGATCGCAGATGATCAACGATTCTCCGGCGCCAATTTTCACCTCGGACAGTGGCCTGAAGGATACGGTTCATACAAAACGAACGGGTTTTCATGGAACCACTGGCGCCGTAGACTGCCAGATTACTGTTGATTCTGGTATCTTCCGGTATGCAGACTGCTTTGCCATCCAGCATACCCAGTACAACACCCTTGTGTTTGCGCAGATCGGGCACCAGATCCAGTACGCCGGACATTTCTTTGCGGGACATCCAGCCGGAGGTGCCATAAGTGCCTTTGGCGGAGTAGGAGAAATTGCGGTCTTCATCATACTCACCGGCATCACCATATCCCATGCGCATGACCATGATGAGCAGCACTGCTAACAAGCCAATGCAGATCAAAATGCCATACACGCCATAAGGCGGTCTGAGCACAGAGGAAAGGCAGAGAAGGAAGTCGGGCGAAGCGGCCAGCGGTGAAGTACCGTCGCCGGGAATACCGCCGCCCTGTTTCCAGGTTGCATAGTTACCCCAAAAGCTGTGCCAGAAAGCCGCCTGCGTATAGAATCGCAAGAATGGCAAAGGGCGCTGCAATCAGGCTTACGATCAGCTTTTTTCTTGTTTATGGGAACAACCTCCCCTCGAATTTTGTGAAATCAATGGTCTGGAAGCGCACCCGGGAACCACAGTAGCTGCGAAGTACCTCTGCCTGGAAGTCAAAACAGATCAGTGTGCCTGGGCGCTCGGATAGTTCGAGGGAGGTGTTGAAGCGTGCGATACGGGGCAGATCGCAGAAATAGCCAAACAGGACTGGTGAGCCATCCGGTGAAACACCGTCATGCTCAATAGCCAGTCCGGGCTGCCTCGCAGTAAGACCTTGGAGCAGAATGCGGTCCAGCTCCGCAGTTTTCACAGGGTCGCACAGCAGTGCAAGTATCACCTCCCCCTGATGGTTGTTGGTAAGATAAAGAAAATGCTCATAGCTGCCATCCAGCATGAAGAAATCATGTTTGCGTCCTCCGGTGCTGGTCAAAATCTGGTAAGCCAGATCCATGCTGTTGCCCAGAATCAGTCCATGAACATCCTCATGGCGAAACTGTGGGGCCAGGCGCTGTTGGCAGATTACGCTCCAAATCAATGCCTTGACCCGCATTTCCGATTTGTAGCGCCACTTCATCAGGGCGCTGCTGCTGTTGTAGGTCACGAAGATGCCGGAGGGCGCAAGGAGTATTCCAGTGGAGCGGGAACTGCGGATCTTCGTGGTGTCGATCCCCATTTCTTTCACTTCTCTGGAACTGCAAAAAAGCAGGATAGACAATCCTGCCGCCAGCGTAACCATCCGGCGCTAAAAATTGCCGGGTTTTTCATCCCGATACACACATACACCCGCATTATCCATGGTCACATAGGTTTCTGCCAGGCGGTGTAGCCGGAGTCTTCGGTCAATTTCGCATTTCAAACGGTTGGTGTCGGTATCTCCTGTCAGGTAGCTGGCAAACCTGTCCGGCCGGCTTTCCAGCAGAGTGGCTTTGGCTCGCGGCCCCAGACGGTAGCCGCGCAGTTTATCCCGGTAATAGGTACGCAGCAGCCCGTCTTTTTTCAGTGCAGTGACAACAGACTCCAGATAATATGGACTGCCGGGAAGTCTGTTAAGCTGGTCTGTGGGGAACTCGCCGGAGATGGCAGTCAGAGAGAGAAGCCTGTACGCCATCGTGTCTGGCTGTGGGAATTTCCCAAGTGATCACCTCCTTGTGGTGTGTGGCTTTTACCGAGACTGCAAGGAACTTCGGTAAAAATCCAGTGGTGTAACGACAGTAAAAAAGCCCCGAAATCCGGGGCTAAATACGATGTTGCGGCAGGTCGGACAAGCAATGGCTGAAAATGCTCGAAAAATCCGAGATGGAATTTTAGAGTGATTTTCATGCTCAGCAAGCCAGGCGGGAAACCGCGTTTTTTTCCATGACACTGATTCTGGTACAGTCCTTTTCGCCCAGCGCAGCGGTGTTGTAGGCATCGCAGAGCAGGCCGGTATCGTCAGCCATGACGAAGGTGGAGAGGACATCCAGAAGCTGCTTTTCTTCCAGATTGTCGTAGTCACGGATACGCCGGGTGGGAAGGCACTGGTCATAAACCTGCGTAAAGCACACCACACAATCGCTGAAGCGGGGCATGGGATGCTCTTTGGCGTATTGCTCCAATGAGAAGTAGAACGGGTCGAGCAGAAACTCAGTGTTTTTGCCTCTGCTTGCGTTTTGGGAGCAGACCAGGCAGGGTGACCTCCAGTACACCGTCCTCATAGACAACCTCAATTCCGTGTACAATACCGGCGGATGTCAGGTAATCGCCTTTGCGGATGGTGGTGCTGGAATATATCAAATGCCGCAGCCTGCAGGCAATTTTCTCTGCCCGCAGGGCGGCATCAGTGGATAAGACTTCATAGTTGTCCGGATAGCGCTGAATATCCGTGGTATCCATCGCGTAAAGAGCATTGCTCAAACGGGATATATCATCAAGAATGCTTCCGATTCGGTGTGAGATGATTTTTCGTTCCAATCAAGTTCCTCCTGTTTTCTTAAAGTAATGCACCTGGCCCGCTGCATCCACGGTGCAGAAACCGGAAATGCCAGGGCAGTCAATGCGGCGAATGTCTTCCGGATTATCGACCAAAATGATGCGGCGTCCACCGCTGCGGTCATCCCGAAGCGCATGGTTGATCAGGGCCTCCTGGCCGGAAGCTGCGTAGACGATTTCGTATAGTTCACCGTTTGCAAAGAAGATAAGCTTGACCGGAAAATCACCGGGAGCATGGTATTCCACCTGCCCGATAAAATCCAAGAGTACCCAGGCAGCCCGTATCAGGGAGTTGTCTGATTTTGCTGCCCAACCAGACGGAAAGTAACCGCCTGTATCAGTTGAAAAATTACGGCCCTGCTTTTGTAGATGGGAGAGCAGGGTCTTGATGATTTCTTCTTTGCCAGGGTGAAAGCAAAGAAGCTGCTGCATATTGAGACCGGGATACATCGTGACGATCCGCAGCAGAGCCGCAGCTTCATTTCCATAGATTTCAGCCCTGGTCTTCATGGGTATCACCTCCAATGGCGTAATATAGGCGTATTCAAGACGCATTAAAATAGGAAGGAAAGCCAGTCAGTGTAAGCCAAAAGATGATCTGGTTGGCAAAACTGGCTTTTAGGCGTAATGCAGACGCAAAGCAGACGCATAGCGGCGTCTGGCAGGAAAGTTGCACATGGGAATCACCTCGCTCTTCAAATTGTTATATCTGCTGTTCGGCAGATGTGGATTGTTCACGGCGTTTTCGCTCTACGATTTCACGCAGCTCGCGGCGGTCGGTAGTAATCAGATCCTTTTCCAGAGGGCTGGCTTTGAATTCCACCATAATATTGTTGTTATTGGTAGAAATCAGACCGTGACCTCTTTCAAAGTGAGTGATCTCCATTGTTTCAGCATCGGACAGGTGCAGGGCTTCCTGTACCCGCTGGGCTTCGTCGTCCTCCAGATTCAGAATGATCTTGGTCTTGGAGTTGTTGATGATGCCCTTACCAAATCTGCCGCCGTCAAGGTCAAAGAAATCGGCAAGATCCTGGCTTGCAAAAATCGAGGCGCCGCCGTAACCGCGTATGGTTTTGGCAATTTCCAAAAGGAAATCGCCAGCCAATCTTACACCAGCAGCACCGGCGCCGGATAGAAGCTGCCAGCACTCATCGATGAAGATGGCTTTTTCTTCTGTACGGTCGGCTTTGGCTCTGTCCCAAACAAAGTCCAGCGCCACAAACATACCTACGGTGAGCAGATCTCCCGTGAGGGAGGAAATATCCAAAACAGTGTACTTGTTGTCGAGCCGAACATTGGTCTGCTTATTGAAGGTGCTGGCGCTGCCGTTTACCAGACGGTTTAGAATGTGGGCCATGCGCATCGTTTCCTTGGAGGTTTTCAAAATTTCGTACAGGTCACCAAGCACCGGCATTTCACGGTACTGGCCGGGCTGTGCAGGGTCTTCCAAAGAGGCGTTATCATGAGTGATGCCTTTTGTGTTATAGGTACGAACAAGGGCTTCGTCCAAAAGCTGTCGTTCTTCGTGAGACATATCGGGGATCAGCAGACTGAAAAATATGTGGAGCTGCTGGATCTTTGCTGCAAGTTCAGATAACTGAATGCCTGGACCGTCCAGAATTTCATTCACCGAGCGGTCTACCCGCCGAATCTCCATAACATTGATGCAGTGGGGACTGGCCGGTGAAATCTGGATAAAGGAGCCGCCCACATTGGAGCAGGCGCGATGGAATTCATGGCCTTTTAGGGGCGCAACAATGAAAATGGGGATATTTTTCCGCCTCATTCGCAGCGCCATCAACTGCATGGTAAAAGTTTTGCCGGCTCCGCTCGTGCCAAGGATCGACATATTGGCGTTCTTATAGACCGCAGAATTGAAGATGTCCACGATAATAAGGGAGCTGTTGTACTTGTTGACGCCCAGCAGGATACCGTTATCATCACACATCTCATAGGAGGTAAAGGGATAACAGCTTGCCGCACCGCCTGTCAGCAGGTTGCGTTTACCGCGCTCATACAGTTTCTTTTCCATTGCCACCAATGGAAGGGCAGATAAAAACGCCTGTTCCTCCCGAAAATGGCAGGTGCAGGCGTTCATGTCTTGTGAGAGCATGGAGCTTTTTCATTTCGCTGACCTTCCATTCCAAGTCTTCCTCGTTGGAGGCAGTAATGGTAATCAGCAGATTCAAGTAGTAGAAGTCCTCGTTGTTGGCAAGGCCCTCTTTGAGAAAGTACCCGCTTCGGATAGCGCCATCAATGTCATCAAAGTCGGTGTTGGTGTCGCTGGCGTCCTTGATTTTGGAACGGTTGATACGCAGCTGCTGTCCGACTTTCTGGATGATGGTTTCTTTGGGCTGACGGGAGAGGAACATATCCATATCGATCCCGTCACCGGCATTGACGATAAGACTGAGCCAGCCGGCTGGAACCTGCGTTTTGTAGCCATCAGAGGGCACCAGCAAATAAGCATAATACAGACCGTCAATGCAGATATGGTGACCATGCGTGAAGTCAATGCTTTTTGGCGCACAGAATTCGGTGGCAGGGATATGGTCGATCTCACTGTCGCGCCCTTTGGCAAGGTACTCAGCCACAACCTCCTGTGCCCGGACGGAGAGCGGCTTTACAGCACTTTCATTTCTGCAGAGCAGGTTATAGAGGACATCTACGGTAAACTCATCCCAGTTTTCCGGAACGATGACCTCGTTACCGCACTGACGGAGGTAGTTGGTAGCAGTATGGACTGCACTTTGCAGGGCATTGATTGCCTCGCCTTCTTCATCAGAGCGCTTGGTGTTGCTCCACGGCTCATATTCAAAAATCAGGAAGAAACGTCGGGTAATTGCCTCACGGGAACCGATCTGCTGAACGAACTGGAGGTAGTCTTCCTGCATGAGCAGACACTGTTCATTGGTCTCCTGTTCCATCTCCTTCCGAACGGTATCCAGATGGCGGTTGATCTCTGCCCGACGTGTCAGTACCTTGATTTGCAGCTTGATGGGGCTGATTTTCAAGTAGGATACAAAGGAATAGATGATGTTCCGCTGTTCCTGGGCGCTGCGCAGCATAAAATTGATGGGTACTACCTCGACGACCTTGACATAGCGGTGGTCCTTCGTGTAGATGATGCCGTTTTCAATTTTGGAAATCGGCAGATAATCTGCTACCGGGTTAAGGCAGGCGGGCTTCGGCTCCTGGGTGCGGATAGGGCGTTTTACTTTGCGCTCCTTGGAGACCTCTTTTTTTCGCTTGGCGGCTTTCTTCTCCTTGGCAGGCTTTCTGCTTTTTACACAGGACGGAGTTTTTTAGGCGGATCTCGTAGCTACGAACTTCATCAAACTCCGCTGGGAAATCCTCTCTGCCGGAGCGCCGTGACCGTCTGGGAGCCTTGTCGGGCTTGTGTACCTTCTTTTTAATATGCTTGCCGCCATGCTCTGCCGCCGGAACCGCATCTTCTGCGCTGTTACCGCCTATAATGCGGCGGTTTCGCAGGTACTTTATGAAAATCAGCAGAAAAGAGGAAAGGCTCTCACCGGAAATTCCGATAAGCGCCACCAATGCTGCTGGCAGTGCGGTCAGGCACAAAGCGATGATACGGGCAGTCAGGCTAAGAGGGAGCAATGAAAAAACCGGCACACCAATGGCAAATGCCAGGATGCCGGCTTCAATCACATTTCGGGCTTTGAACATACCACCGAAGAAGGTGCCTGACTCGATGAAATTCGGTGGTATTATGTAGGTATCTCGGTCGATTTTATGATTCATGATTAACCTCGTTTCCGAAGCCGGGCGGGCACATCAGCCGATAATCCAGAACGGACCGCCAGCTCCAGCGCGCCGGCTGGCCTCATTTAAGATAATGGACAGATCCCAGAGCTGTTCGCTCCGTGTGTAACTGGCAGGGTCAGCCACCATGATCTTGCCGTCTTTTACGCCACGCAGGACAATGAAGTGACCGGATGAGGTAAAGTGGCCTTCAGACATGATTGCTACTACCAGTTTACCATTAGCCAGTGCGTCTGTGATGCGCTGTGGTTCCGCAGTGGTACAGCCGGAAACCGGAAGCCCCATTCCCCAGCGGCGGCAGGTATCAGTGCATGGTAAGAACCACTGCTTTTACACCAGTAGCCGTTGTTGTAAGACCACTCGGCCATCTCCACAGGGTCAACCATATCGTCTGTCAGAGAGGACACCACGATTGCCATAGCGGTAGGGCCGCAGCCATAACCGCCAATATTGTCCGTGCCATAGGCTTTACCGGCATAGCGTTCATCCAGCTGATTGTAGTAAACAACAGGTGTGATCCCATCGGTGAAAGTAACATCGCCCAGAGAGGTGATGCTGTTTCCGGTCCACGCTTCCAGATTCTGCAGCAGACCATCGCCCAAGAACAGGCTTAGGTTGGAGGCATAATCGGCTGCAAGCTCCTTTTGGTCATCGGTAAGCTGGAATACAACATCAGAAAAATAGGACTCACCGTTGTAACGGACAGTATAGACCATCCATGTTTCTGGCTCTGTTGTTTCTTCCCCAGTCTCCGGATCGGTCACGGTGCTCTCACGAATCTCTTGCTTGCTGGTGTAGGAATATAGATGCTGCTTGTTTTCCCGCAGGGTGGCGGCAAGGTCATTTAGAGAAATGCTTCAAAATCCTTGTCTTTGGCTGCACAATACTGAGAAATAAACAGGTTGGCGTTATAAATAGGCCCGCCGGAATAAGCATTTTTGACCTCCATATGGTCGGCTCCCGATGCCGCAAAGTCAGCTTCGATCCGGGCAAGTACATCATCCAGTGCCTCGCCCAAGATGCCGTTGAGGGTAAAGGTGATCTCGTTGGCGTTCTCAATAATCGCTGTTTCGCTATTCAAAATCGGAATTTCGGGGTCAGATGGCGAAAAGGCATTGGTCAGTCCGCCGAAAATAAGACCGGGGAGCATGAGAACAAATAATACCGGCAGCATAAGCAGGGCAATGACTGCCACAATGATTTTTCCGATATGCTTCCGACCTGCCCACACTGCGCCTGCAACTGCACCGTAAGGACCGCCTGCGGCAGCGCCTTTGGCAGCGGAGGAAATAGCTTTTCCGGTTTTGATTGCACCGCGGATGGTATGCGCTGCGGAGGCGCCGGTCTCCACAGCTTCGGAAAAACCGCTTTTCTGATCTTCTGGCATTTATATCTTGTCCTTTCTCCTCGGGGCTGGAGGCAGCTTTTTGACAATGGACTCGTTGAAGGCGATAGAACCGTCAGGGGCCATATAGGGCGATTTGTCAACAGCATCCACAGCGTACTGCTTATACCATGCTGTACCATCCACGGCATGAACGGTGGTGTACTGGCCTTCCGGGGCAACATATTGGTCTGCGTGGTACATACCAAAGGAGATACCTTCGGGATGTTCTGCAGTTACTTCTGTACCGGTGATGCGGCCGCCGCCGATTTCGACATTCTGGAAGGTCGGAACATTTTCAGCTCCGGATTCCAGTGCCGCGTATCCCATGTAAGAGTGCAGGGCTTCGGCGGCTTTTTCACCGGAAATGGAACCCATTTGGCTGATACTGCCAGTGGCTACGCTGCCGATTACATTGTTGGCAAAATTGCCGCCCTTACTGACGGAAGAAGCGTACATATGGCCGCCGATCCCTCCGGCTGCAGCATCGCCTAAAAGACTGCCAAGACCGGAGGGCTTGGAGCTGGGAGTTGTGGTGGCTGTTTTGATGGCGCTGTTTGTGACTTTTCGGCTCACCACTCCAGCAAGACCGCCGCTGGCAAACCCTGCTCCAAAGCCGCCGCTGCCTTTACCACCGTTTGTGTTGACATTGGTGGAACTGCTGTTCCTCCCGCCGCCAAAGTGGTGACTGGAAAAGTTCTTGATGCCGCCGATGCCTCTGGCAGCAATCATAGCCTCAGCCAACATGCTGCCGCCGGTATGTCCTACATTGACACCCAGGCTGGAGAGGAAAGAATCGATTTTCTGACCGACTTTGAGAAAGCCGATAGCACAGAGAAACCAGATAAACACATTGCCGGAAACGGCTTCTTTTCCCACAGCATCTACCTGAGCCTGCACATCGCTTTCGGAGATAGCGGCAAAAGCCGGCTGGCAGAGCAGGCAGGAGAGAATTGCGAACTGTAAGGCCGCAAATCAAAAATTTTTTGAGTTTCTTCAAGGATAAGACCTCCTTATAACGAAAGCGGGTTCGCAAGGAAGGACCCCACCATGCTTGTGAACAGGCGCAGGCACCAGGCGTTCATGACCAATAGGAAAATTTGACCGCCAAGCATCCGGCACCAGGATTTCCAGATGTTTGCTGTGGTCTGGCTGGCGCCCATAGAAAAAGCCACAGGAGCCGTGTAGACCAGTACACCGAGCAGCACATACCGTTCGGCTGCCTCGAACAGAAGTTTTAGGTAGTTCCAGGCCAGGATGAGAACCAAAATCAAGGTAATCAGTGCCACAGCCCCATTGGCACACACACCGATGATGACCAGCATCACGGAATTGAAGTCTGCAAAGCTTAATGCAGGAAGGTCGGACTCCATGATCCAGTGGTAGGGGGTGCCGCCGATGGTAAGAACAATATTGACGATTTCATCTGAAAAGAGCGTCAGCAGGATAAAAATAACGGAACGGATACTCAGCTTTACCGGGTCTTCTGCTTCCACACCTGCGCCAAGACCGAAGTTTTTGAATAACTGCCAGACCCAGTTGAGCAGGATGATCCCGATTGCCAGAGCCACGAAAACAGAGTACATAGTCTCTGCTGCGGGAAAATAACGCAGAAATACAGCCATATCACAGCCCAGCGCACCCAAAACCGATGTGGTCACCAGATCAAGACCGGCCATTACCTGTTCTGCGATCCATTCCACTATGCCGTCTAAAATGCCCATAAATGCAAGCCTCCTGTTACTATATATTTGCCCCTTGGTTTATGGCAGCCAGCCATAGGCATGGGACATCTCGTTGCCTAAACTGTTAGAATAGTGGGGTAATGGTCTGACCTAAGCCTCCAAGGGCTAATACGTCCGCCAGAAAGTCAGTCAGCCATCCTCCTATTCGCAGTGTTCGATTTGTGCAGGTAGAGCCAATGCGTTCGTGTCAGCAAACAGATGGAATCGGCAATGGGTAAGATGGCTTTTGTCCATTGCAAATTCTAACCGGGAGTGATTGTATGAACGCAGCAGGCATTGATGTTTCAAGCAGAAAGAGTACGGTGGCAGTGCTTCGCCCCTTTGGCGAGGTCGTTCGGCTGCCATTCGATGTCGCCCACAATACGGAAGGGTTGGCTTCTCTCGCTGAGCAGTTAAAGGCTCTTGATGGAGAAACCCGTGTCGTACTGGAGCACACAGGCCGCTATTATGAGCCGGTCGCAAAAGCATTGCATGAAGCCGGTCTTTATGTCAGTGCAGTAAATCCGCTGCTCATTAAGGAATACGGTGCTAATTCTCTACGCCGTGTGAAAACCGACAAGGCCGATGCTGTGAAGATCGCCCGATACGCTCTTGACAACTGGGCTGATCTGCGAGACTATACCCCTATGGATACCATTCGTTATGATCTGAAAACATTGAACCGTCAGTTTCAGCTTGCTTCCAAGCAGCGGACAGCCTCTGCAAACAACCTGATCGCTCTTTTGGAACAGTCCTTCCCTGGCATCCGCAAGTGCTTTGACAGCCCTGTGCGAAGCGATGGGACGCAGAAATGGGTTGACTTTGTCCATACCTTCTGGCATGTGGAGTGCGTGCGGAAGCAGAGTCTCAACGCATTCTCTGAGCGCTACCGAAAATGGTGCAAGCGCCATGGCTACATCTTCAAGCAAGGCAATGCCGTGGAAGTGTATTCCCTTGCCAAAAACGCTGTCGTTCTGGTCCCTAAATCTGAGGTAACGAAAGTCCTCGTACAGGAAGCGGCGAACCAGCTCACCAGCATCTCCCGCAGCGTGGAAACCTACCGTGCAGAAATGGAACGTCTTGCCTCTACGCTGCCAGAATACCCTGTGGTCATGGCGATGTACGGTGTTGGGAAGTCCTTCGGCCCGCAGCTCATGGCTGAGATCGGCGATGTGCGCCGCTTTGAACGAAAGCAGTCTCTGGTTGCCTTTGCAGGTATTGATCCCATGCCCAATCAGTCCGGTGACAAGAACGTAAGGAGTAACAAATCCTCCAAGCGTGGCTCTCCATATCTCCGCAAAACGCTGTTCAATATCATGGGGATATACCTGAAATGCTCACCTCAGGATGAGCCGGTCTACCAGTTCCTTGACCACAAACGTTCCGAGGGCAAACCCTTCTATGTCTACATGACCGCTGCATCCAACAAGTTTCTGCGGCGTTATTACGCACAGGTGCGGGACTATCTTTCTACATTGGACGATCTGCCTCCGGTAGATATGGATTCCACCGGGCTGAAAACAAGCGACTGACGTAGTCCCTATTTTCACACTTTTTATTAGACCAGCACTTTGTGGTGGTCTTTTGTGTTGCCCTTTTGCTCTACCTGCTGCCTGTAAAATTTTTCTTCGCTCAAGTCCTGTTTCGGACTTGACTTTTTATTTGCAGGCTTTCTTTTATCTACCTAATAAATAGGGACGGAAGGAATGTATTCTGCAAAATATAAGGAAAATGAAATGCTCCCTTTATGGGAGACAGTGAAAATAAACTGTCATCATAAAAGGAGCATTTCAAAACAACTTCATGCTTGTCGGTTTGTGACTTCTTATGCAATATTCTTCTTTTCTTTGCCATAATAATCCAATTATCATAATCACATTCAAAACAAATTACTACAACACTGCCTTCAATTTTATAAATTCCACCAGATAGCAGTTGATTGCCACCGAAAGTCATATTAAACAAATGTGGATAGTCCTCTGCAAGTGATACTCCTCCCAAAATAATCGCTCCTACACTATTCCAGAGAAAATGAACGATTATAGGGGCAATCAAAGAATTTGTATATTCCAAAACTGTTGTCATAAACAAACTCATTGTCAAAACATTCAAAACAGGGAGAGTTCCTGCTTCAAAAGCACCTCCATGTGCAAAAGTAAACAGCATGGTAGACACAACAGTTGCCGCAACTACATTGTAGTTTCTCTTTATCATCTGATATAGATAACCACGAACCAACATTTCCTGCATAATTGTGTTGATAAAGGCTGATAGTATCCAGAGCCAGAGCATAGAAATATGATTAGTACCTTCTATCCGTGCAGACCCGGTAAAAAGCAAAATACCGACAGATATACCTAACCAACTTAGTCCAACTGTCCCTCCTAATACACTGCTATAGACGGGGCGCTGTGTGAGATGTAACTTGGTTTTTTACGATCTACAAACCAAAAAATGACGGTCATAATAACAATCGCCAAAAACGGTATTAGTTCTGCAAAAAACCTCCACAACGCTGTATTGTAAATATCAGGAATCGGTATAACTGATACGAAAATTGCCCATCCAATAAAGAAAATGATAGATTTAATGATACTTCTATTAGTTTTTTCATATCTCTAAAACTCCTTGATGCTAATTTACATAAAGTACATTATACATCACTTTGTCAAGGAGTTGAATCCTTTTTGTAAAATGATTGCAATATAAATAGATTTCTGTTCCCCTCAAAAAAGCATTAGGGGGATGTCAGTCATATCTTTCAGTTCCGCTTTCTACGGCTCGCTGATTGCTTCATAGCCCCAAAAAATGCTGTTCGTTGAAAGTGCGGCATCCAGATAGTCATTTCCAACGGTAGGTCGTGCCCCTTTCTGAAAGTAAAATCGGTAGGGTTCGCCTATTTTAAGCCGGGCCGATTTACTGAGAAGCAGTGTGATCTCTACGCCATGGCTGTCTATCAGATGTACTTTGCGGTAGCGGCGGAGCATAGGTGTACTGATACCGGCGCAGATGCCTTCCACTACTTCGTAGTTCTTATGTGCCGCAGTCACCCAGATTCCTCTACAGGATATAAGACAGGCGCAGAGTACGATAATTCCCAATGCCAGCAGGATATGATCTTTAGTCGCCACGCAGATGATGACGCTGATTCCCGCACTGGCGATTCCGGCCAGCAGAGTGAGCAGAAACTTTCGCTGCAATACAGTGGGAAAAAGAGTCCATTGTTCCATCATGCTCATACCCTCTCAAAGATAATCTGCTGCCGCAGATAAAGATTGGCAACGGCTAATGTCACCGGCTTGCTGCTCTGGCTGATTTTGACCATGCTGGCAATGTTGTCACTGGTGGTCGTTTCATCGCCGTAGAGGGAATCCAAAAGCGCACATTCATTGGGGAGACGGGAAATATTTTTATCTATGCACTTGATGATCTCAGCAGTGGAGAGCAGGGCTTGTCCGGCAAGGCGCATGACCAGAGCTTCGTATTTGGTGCGTTTATCTTTCTGGAACAGTTTCCGCGCGGCGGATACCGGAACATGTGCCAGCAGCGTCAGCTTGACAAAAGAGGCGAGCCGGAGGAAGAACGGTCCGCTGGTTGGGATAATGCTGAGCGAGCCAAGCAGGTCATACAGAGCATCGTATTCTGTTTCACCACTGCCGGATACCAGAAGGCCACGGGTCAGCAGGCGGTTTGTACAGTCTTCCCAAGACCGCTCGGTACAGTAACCGGATGCGGTGGATAGCTTTTCGTATTCTTGTGCGATGTCATCCCAGCGAAGGATTCTCCAGTTGAGCATGCTCCAAATCACCATTTCCTGCATATCGACCATGTACTCTTGACCGCCTAACAGGATGATTGGACAACTGCGGTTGCAGCCGTTTGTCCTTCGTTCAAACCGGCCGACAGCAGTGTATAGGGTTTTTGATTGCCATATTTCGATACCTCCTATTACATATCCCTTACTGTTGTTGATGCTGATTTTCAACAAATTCAAAGCAGGCAGGTCAAAAAATGTCAGTGTCATTTGCGAAGTTTTTTCCCAAGAGAAACGGGGAAAATTCCAAGGGCGCCCATCATGGGAAGGAGGGTACTTGATAGAGAGCAGCGATGTCTGTAATGCGCATTCCCTGGACCTTCAGCGCCAGTGCTTCTATGCCAAGTCTGGCAACGCCCTGATAGTTCTGTTTGCTGGCTTCCAGCAGATCAAGGGTCTCCAGACGAGCAAAGATGGGAGTCAAAATGGTCGTCTGGCTGTTCTAACTGCTCTCCGTCTGCAGCCAGTTCGCCTTGATCTCCGATGATCAGCCGGCTGATGTGCCGTCCCTGGCTACAGATTTTGCGGCAGTAGGAGAGGAGTCCACTTTTTTACAACCTTTTTGGCGTAGGTTGAAAACTGCGCCTGTCCGGCATGGTAGGTAAAGGCGGCCTTGCAGAGCCACAGGCACCCTTCCTGGAACAGATCTCCGTATTCCAGACCACAGATGCCGGGATTTACATGAATGTTGTTGACAATGACCCAGTGAACGATGGACAGGTTTTTTTTCTACCAGCGTCTGCTGGTCTTTGGTAAGCTTAAAGTTTTGCTTCATCCGGCTTCACCTCCGTTCAGGCAGCACGCCCGGATGTATACACCGGAGCCTGCTGACAGAGGGAAATGACTTGCTCACACATATACTCGGAAAACTGACCGATGTGAGTCTGGCGCGCATCCAGCCCCAGCTTGGCTTGCAGCCAGATATAGACCTGCCCATTTTTCCATCTGGCAGTCCTGCTGCAGATTTTTTTAGGGCACGATGGGCCAGAATGCGTTTGTGGCGCAGATCGCCATTCGCCAGTGTCCCCATTGGGAGCAATGTGCGCTCATGAGCACTGACATAGGCATTGCAGACCGGCCATCTGTCGCAGACATACAGGTACTTTCCTCTGGCCTGTGGGGTAACCCCATACACAAGGCTTGCAGGCCGAAGAGAAGCGTGAGCATGACAGTACGGACATTTGATTTGCTTTTGTTTCAATAAAATCACCTCCATTACGCGCCGATGACGGCGGCATTGCGTCGTAACAGGCAGAATCACCCGAAGTAGGTATCCTTATCTGGAGCCAGCTGTAAAAATGGACATACATGGTCCGAAGAGGTATGCCATTCCAGAAACCTGCTATAAGCAGTCCGGAACGAGCGGCACTCCAGAATGGCAGAGCATTCTTCGGGGTCTACTGCTTCTCCACTCAGCTTCCGCACTGTCTGGACGGACAGAAAGATCGGCTGACAGCCTGCGTCTGCTGCCATCAGGAATCCCTCACAGGATGCCTGCCGGATCATTGGACAAAGTGAACCGCTGCAGCGGATGAACAGGGCGTTACGCCAGTTACCCCGGACTGCCTGCAGAAAGGAATAGAACTGACACGGTTTTTGATTCATGCTTTCACCTCCGTTATTCGTTATCTGCAAATAAAAAATGGGGGCCAGCTGCAGAAGTTCTGCAAACTGGCCCCTGATTTGGTGCTTAGGAGAACAGACTTTCAATCTCCTGGGTGATGCGGGGGATGACCGTATCATTGAAGATGAGGGTCAGAGCCGCCAGGAGCAGCGCACCCAAAACTACGGCGATAATGATCTTGACGGCGTCCGAAATGTAAAAATCGCCGCGCTGATTGGACAATGCCATACGGCCGCGGTTGAGCAGATAGTTGGCTTTGGTATAGATATGGGTCGTGAATTTTCTCATGGGTAACCTCCTGTTATATGTTTGATGATTGAGTGGATAGGTATATCAAGTCCACCGTCTGTTAAGCGCGGCGGATAGGCTTGATCAGATTGCTTTTTGTTGGAACGGGGCCGGTTCGGATATGCTTTAGGCCGCTGGAACAGCAAGCAACGAAAGCGGCGTTTTTGGGTGCCGGTATCATTCGGCGGATAAAATTTCTTTTTGGGCATAGGCATTCTCCTGTAAAAAATGGAGCCGGGCTGATGAAACAGTCCGGCTCAGTTCAGATGAAAAGAAATGATGCGCCTGCCGCTATGGAAAATCGCTTGGGTACAAACGCTCACCTCCCTGTGTATCTGTCTTCCATATGAGGAGCAGGTATGAAAACGCCCGGAAGTACCGTGGCGGATGCCGATTAGCCAAAGAACGCCCCGAGCGAACTCATAACCTCGGTACAGAGCACCACCAGGTAGATGATCATAATACAAATCAGCATCATCATAGAGTAACGCTGGATCTTTTTGGGGACGTTTGGCAGCTTCCTTTTTCAGATTGTTCTGCTCGATCTGACGCATATCGAAGGTAATCATTTTGAAGTACATCCGCTGGTCATCACCGCGCAGGACACCAATCAGGCCACGGATCACATCGGACAGCATGGGGCTGCCAATGCGGGTTTCAAATCGAATGAGGGCATTTTCATAGTTGCCGGTCTTCATATCAGCAATGGTCTGATCCAGTTCGGCGCCGAAGTCTTTCCCAGCCACACGGCGGTAGGAAGTCAGAATTTTAAGTACATCCCTGTCATTTTCAAGGCTCTGGCCGACGGTCAAAGCAAATCGGGGAATCTCGCCCTCAATCAGTTTGCGGCGTTTTTTAACAAAATCAAAGGCTGCATAGTAGGTTGAAAACCACAGCGCCACTGCAAGACCGATCAAAATAGGCACCAGCAGCGGAATAAGAAGTGCCATGGGGATGGCACACAGGCCAACTGCCCCTGCAGTTACCCAGGCTCTGGCTGTATAGACCTCCGGGGTAAGCTGCAGACCTGCAATGTCCAGAGCGCGTTGTACCTTATTGCGCTTGAGCCGGTCCAGCCGCAAATAAGGGGCGATCCAACCGGCGATTTTTGTCACATAGACATCAAGCAGCTTTTCGTTTTTGGTGCCCTGCTGTTTGCGGGAGAGCATCATCATTTGTGAGGTCTTCTTGGTCGGGATGTCCACAAAGGCGCAGGTCAGGTTGTAGACAGCAAAACCGAAGAAGATGATGGCGATGAGCGCCAGAAAAGTCATACGCTATCACCTCCATATTCGATGGGCTTGCTCAGTTTCATGATCTGGGTCAGCGCAAATAGGATGATGGCTGCGCAGATCGCCAGTGCAATTTTGCCCGGTGTGGTGAAGATAAGGGTGTGGAACCAATCCTCATTCAAGAAATAGAGCAGCGGCACATTGGCGATAACCAGAAATATCATGGTGATGGCTTCACGCCGCGGCCCTTGCATCATTGCCTCAAGTTCCGACTGCACCACACGCACATCGGAGAATTTCTGGTTGATGGTAGGAAGGGTATTCTTCATACTGCGGTCGGACTGGCACTGGATGAGGGTGCCGCACCATTCATGGAAGACCCGGTTGGGAATCTTCATCTTCAGGCTGTTGATAGCACTGGTGATGTTGGCGTTGATCAATTCCGCTTCATAAACGAAGGCTTCAAAGTTGGCTTTTACCGGCTCATTGATATAGGGCAGGTTTTCCTTGACAGAACGGATCAGATCCTCGGTGCGCAGGTAGGAAGTCGTGATGATGGAAATAGCGGTTTCCCAGTTCTTCATTCAGGTGCTTTTTATAGCTGGCGGCAGTGCTGCGCAGATATCCAGATCGGTATAAGAGAAAAACCGATACCCAGAATGGGCACCATGTACACATTCCCAATCAAAAGAGCCAGCACAGCCCCCACAGCGAACAGAATCAGGGACAGTCGTTTTATTCGCCATCATAGCGGTCCGCCCGTCCGGTACCCTTCAAGATCTGTTCAGTCGTAATCCTG
>ENA-OQCV01000102-OQCV01000102.1-human-gut-metagenome-genome-assembly--contig:-NODE-102-length-23902-cov-3.916887_pt1 | contig 23902 bp, 24 predicted proteins | sample MGYA00242766_ERZ504592 | MGnify/ENA primary metagenome ERZ504592 (study PRJEB26092, sample SAMD00036315) | human gut metagenome | host: Homo sapiens | study: EMG produced TPA metagenomics assembly of...
TTTTATAATATTATTCAATAAATATCATCATCGAAAAAATTCAAAGGATTGAAGACTAAAAAAGTCAGAAAGTCACTGACTGTAAGACGAAAAAAACGGAACTGTTGCATTAATGAAAATTCATTTTCAACTGCTGCAACAGTCCCATTTATAACATTTACAATCCGTTATTATTCTTTCTCGTCCTTTGCCTCTACATATCCACATGTCTCCTGGCTGCAGACAAGCTTATTCCCCTTTTCCACCATATAGCTTCCACATTTCGGGCATTTCTTTGCTGATGGTTTCTGCCAGGACATGAAATCACAATCCGGATTATCCTCACATCCGTAGTACTTACGTCCTTTTTTGGTTTTCTTAAGAACAATCTCTTTTCCACATTTCGGACATGCCACCCCGATCTTCTCAAAATATGGTTTGGTATTTTTGCATTCATTCCGGAAATCCCGGACATGCAAGGAATCGTCCATGAGGACCATATTTGATCACCATATGTCTGCCACAGTTTTCGCAGATTACATCTGTCACTTCATCCTGAATATCAACCTTTTCAAGTTCTTCCTCTGCAGCATCTACATCCTTCTTCAGATCCGGATAGAAGTTGCTTACTACTGTCTTCCACTTTACAGTTCCTGCTGCCACACAGTCCAGAAGCCCTTCCATAGTCGCAGTGAAGTTTACATCTACAATACTCGGGAAAGCCTGTTTCATAATATTATTGACAACTTCCCCCAACTCTGTAACATACAGGTTCTTCTGTTCTTTTGCAACATAACGGCGGCTGATGATCGTTGTGATCGTCGGCGCATAGGTACTTGGACGTCCGATTCCCAGTTCTTCCATAGTCTTGACCAGAGATGCCTCTGTATAATGTGCAGGCGGCTGCGTGAAATGCTGTTCTGGTTTCAGTTCCTTAAGACTAAGCTTCATTCCTCTTTCAAGACTCTGATTCAGAACATTTCCTTTTTTCTGGTCCTCTTCATCTGTGTATACAGACATAAATCCGTCAAATATGATCTTGGAGGCAGAGACTGTAAAAAATATACTGGTCTGCACCAATCTTTACAGATGTTGTTTCGTATTTTGCAGGAGCCATTCTGCTGGCCGCAAAACGTCTCCAGATAAGCTGATACAGTCTGAACTGATCTCTTGAAAGAGATTCCTTCAGTACAGCCGGTGTACGGCTGATGTCTGTAGGACGGATCGCTTCGTGAGCATCCTGGATCTTCTGTCCCTTTTTCACAGCTTTCTCAGACTTTGAAACATAATCCTCTCCGTACTGAGCAGTGATATATTCTCTTGCAGCAGCATCTGCTTCCTCTGAGATTCGGGTGGAATCTGTACGCAGATAAGAGATCACACCTACCGTTCCATTTCCTTTGATATCAATTCCTTCATACAGCTGCTGTGCCAGACGCATTGTCTTCTGTGTGGAGAAGTTTAAAGTCTTGGCTGCTTCCTGCTGTAAGGTACTTGTAGTAAAGGGAAGCGGTGCATTCTTGATCCTCTCGCCTTTCTTTACTTCATTGATCTCATATTCTTTATCTTTCAGAGAGGCCAGAAGTTTATCCATTTCCTCTTTGCTGTGGATATCCATCTTTTTATCTGTTCCATAAAACTTCGCCTGCAGCGGTTTCTTCTCACCCTTCACCTGAAAATCTCCCTCCAGGCTCCAGTATTCTTCCGGAATAAACGCATTGATCTCATCTTCTCTGTCACAGATGATACGAAGCGCAACAGACTGTACGCGCCCCGCACTTAAGCCTCTCTTGACTTTTGCCCAGAGAAGCGGGCTGATGGTATAACCTACCATACGGTCAAGCATACGTCTTGCCTGCTGTGCATCTACCAGATCCATATCCAGGTCTCTGGCCTGTTTAATCGATGATTTTACTGCTGTCTTGGTAATCTCGTTAAAGGTAATCCTGTGCATCTTCTTCGGATCTTCTTTTAATGCCTGCATCAGATGCCAGGAAATTGCCTCTCCCTCGCGGTCAGGGTCAGTTGCAAGATAAATCTTATCTGCTTTCTTTGCAGCCTTGCGAAGCTTTGCAAGCAGTTCTCCCTTTCCTCTGATCGTTATATATTTGGGTTCAAAATCATGCTCAACATCAATTCCGAACTGACTCTTCGGGAAATCACGGACATGTCCGTTAGAAGCTTCCACATCGTAATTCGCACCGAGAAATTTCTTTATTGTTTTCACTTTTGCAGGTGATTCTACTATCACCAGATATTTCGCCATGCTACCTCTCCTAGTCGTAATCTGTTATTCTTCACAGTGTCCCTGAACGGGCACATTGCCTGACAGCGATATTGTTACATATGAAAATCGCCCTGCGCCGCAGAAACGTGAAGCACAATAATCATAAATCGTCAACTGTCTTTTACATAATAATGTCTCCCGCTCTCTCTTATGAGCCCCCGCAGTGTCAGTTCCACAAGACAGTTGCTTACCTGTGCCGGGGAAAAGCCTGTTTTTCTCACAATGTAGTCGGGATTTTTTGGTCGTAAATCGAGACAACTATACACCATATTCAAATCTCTTGCAAGTCCCAAGTTGATTTTTTTTCACCGTTTTGTGTTACCTTTTTCCATCGAAATTCCAAGTTCTTCCAGCATAATTTCCGGACAGTATGCAATCCCTGCGCCGTCGTAAATCAGCTTATGGCAGCCTCTGCTGAGTTCATCTGTCACTGCCCCCGGAATCGCATAGACCATCTTTCCCTGTTCCAGTGCAAATCCCGCAGTGATCAGCGAACCGCTGTTTTCTTTTGCTTCCACTACCAGAACCGCGTCTGACAAAGCACTGATGATCCGGTTTCGCGCCGGGAAATGCCAGGAAACAGGTCCTGAACCCAGTGGACATTCACTGATGATCCCACCATTTTCCCATAAGATCCTCTCATAGAGTTTTCTGTTAGATTTCGGATAGCATACATCAACACCACTTCCAAGCACCGCAAATGTAGGCATCTTTCCTTCCAGTGCACCTTTATGTCCTTCTGAATCAATGCCAAGTGCCATACCGCTGATAATCTGGACTCCAGCTACACTTAACGCTTTCGCATACCGGAATGCCTGCATCCTTCCATAAGGACTGCACATTCTGGCACCGATCACTGCCACCGTTCTTCTCTTAGGATCAGGAAGTCTGCCTTTTACATAAAGCTTTGCCGGCATGGAGGAATACTGCTTCATTATCTGAGGATATTCCGGATCTGATTTCTCAATACATCGTATCTGACCTGTACTGTATTCTTCTGTATGATTATTTTTCACATCAGTTCTTTCCATATAAAATACCTCACTGACCTTTATTTTATGACAGAATCTTTGTCAAATGCCCTGTACGAAAGTGCTTCTCCGATATGATGACCGGCAATCATTTCTTCCCCTTCCATATCCGCAATTGTTCTGGCTACCTTCAGGATCCTGTGATAGGATCTGGCACTGAATGCGATTTTTTCAAAGGCTCTTGCCAGAAGTCGGGATGCGCTGTCTGTAAGAGGGCAGAATTTATCGATAAGACTGCTCTTCAGCTGCCCGTTAAAATTTATTTTCTCATCTTTATACCGTTCTTCCTGGATCTTCTGTACTTTTTCCACTCTTTTTCTGATAGCAGCGGAATTTTCTCCCTTTCTTCCACAGTGAAGCTGTGAAAAAGAAACCGGCGGTACCTCAGTGCTGATATCAATTCTGTCCAGAAGGGGGCGACTGATTTTTCCCATATAATGTGTGATCTCACCTGCTGTACAGGTGCATCTGTTTAAATCCGGATAATAACCGCAGGGACAGGGGTTTATCGCTGCACATAACATAAAATCCGCCGGAAAGTTGTAAGTTCCGCTTGCTCTGGCTATCTGGATCACTTTATCCTCCATGGGCTGTCGCAGAAGTTCCAGACTTGCTCTGGAAAATTCCGGCATTTCATCCAGAAAGAGTACACCTTTATGCGCAAGAGTGATTTCTCCGGGTCTGGGATTACGCCCGCCTCCTGCAATTGCCTGCGGAGTACTTGTATGATGAGGGCTGCGAAATGGTCGCTCATCGATCAGCGGATGTTCTCTTGAAAGAAGTCCTGCAATACTGTAAATTCTGGTAAGCTCCAGCTTTTCTTCAAAGCCAAGCCCAGGCATGATCGTCGGCAGTCTTCTGGCAAGCATGGTTTTGCCCGTTCCCGGAGGTCCGATAAGGAGAAGATTGTGAAATCCGCTTACTGCAATTTCCGCCGCTCATTTTTGCCCCTTCCTGTCCTTCAATGTCTGAAAAATCCATTCCCATATCTGTATTTATAATAGAAGGAATTTCTTCCTGTATTTCCCTCTTCAGATAGGGTTCCGGATTCTTAAGACACTCGACCAGTTCCCGTAAATTTTTTACTCCTGCTACCGGCACATCCCTGATCAGTCTTCCTTCTTTCAGATTCTCATAGGGAACTACGCAAAAACGACTGCCCAAACTTCTTGCACACAACACAATCGGCAGGATTCCGGATATCCCATGGATTTCTCCGTCCAGACCGATCTCCCCTGCCATCATAACTCTGCTGACAACCTGAGGGCTGATCATCTCAAAAGCAGCCAACACTGCTGCTGCCACCGGTACATCAAAACCGGCTCCCTCTTTCTTCATGTCTGCAGGAGCAAAATTGACGGTAATTCTCTTTGGTGGAAACTGATAACCATTATTCTTGAGTGCTGTGCGTACCCGTTCCTGCGCTTCCTTTACCTGCGCAGAAGGAAATCCTACCATGATAAAGGAAGGAAGTCCGTTACTTACATCAGCTTCTACCTGCACAGGGCATACTTCCACCCCAAAAATTGCAGCTGATAATACACTTGCAAACAAATATAAACTCCTTTCTTCCGGCATAAATCTCCCCCGATATTTATGCTCGCCAAACAGCGGACGACTGAATAGTTACATCACTTAACTTGTATTGGAAATTATTTCAGAAATCAGATTAGAAAAAAGATTATTTTATAATAGACCATTTTGCTCTGTTTTGCAACCGTTCATTTTGTTCTGTTTTATACTTTTTTCAGTACATAATCTGCGAAGGCTTTTCACAGATCATGTTTGGGAGTACACTACAAAACAGAGAGGTGAACTATATGAAATTTCAGCGTATTCAGGATTTACGTACAGATGCTGACATGTCACAGAAACAGCTCAGCGAAATTCTTCATATCAGCCAGCGTTCCTACTCTCACTATGAGACAGGTTCACGCAATATCCCGGTTGAAATGCTTATCAGACTGGCAAATTATTACGATATAAGTGTTGATTATCTGGTAGGACGCACTGATAAAAAAGAGATGAATAAATAAGTAAAATCACCTTTTTTTAATATAAAAAGGATTCCTGTAACTGTTTATGTTACTGAATCCTTTTATACTTTTTTGTATCTTTTATTCTTTTATCATAACAGTATCCACAGAAGGATGGACTTTTGCACCCTCCGCTTTTGTTTTTGTCTTAATATTCACATAAAGACGACCATTATCAAAGGTAAGATAACCCTTTGCTACATTTCCCAGCGAGTCTGTAAACGAGAATCTGGTTGCATTTCCTGCGACGGATTTCTTTACTTTTGCCTTGCAGGTGGCTGTCTTTTTCTTATTTGTCTGTGAATAAGTAAAGGTAACCGACTTCTGACTGAGTTTCTTAATTTTGATCTTAACCCTGCCGTTCTTACTGCGCCAGGTTCCCAGATAATCCTCCGGGTTAAAAACATAAGCCGTTCCAGAACCGGTGTTGGCGTTGCCGTAGGAATCGGTGTTGGGGTAGGTGTGGGCGTAGCTGCAGGTGTCGGTGTTACAGTGGGAACTCTTTCCAGTGCCGCGATCGCTTCTGCTTTTCTCTGCTCTCTGTCCACATTCTTTCTGTGTTGAAGCAGCAGCGTGCCTGCCAGCATAAGCAGGATAAACAGGATAATTACAATTATCAGAAGGTTTTATAAGTCCTTTTTTTCTTTTTATTCCGTTTCTGTTTCCCGTTGTTTGTTACCGACAAATCTGCATCTCCTCTTCTGTTTCTTGTTCGTTACTTATTCTTTTCCATCCCAGCAATAGGTACAGAGTTTACATGGTGAAATTCCAATGGAAGCTTTCAGATCATCAAGTCTGTGGAATTTCAGTGATGTGAAATTCAGCTCCTTACGGATTTCTTCCAGCATTTCTTTATAATTTGTTGAATTTGGATCTGCATAGTCTGCCAGGACTTTATCACTGACATTCTCTCCCTCGCGTTTGGCGATCACACGTCTTGTGATCAGATCCATCTCCGATTTAGAACGTGAGAAATTCAGATATTTGCATCCATAAAGTAAAGGCGGACACGCAGGACGGATATGTACTTCCTTTGCACCATTTCTGTAAAGAAATTCCGTTGTTTCTCTTAACTGTGTTCCACGTACAATAGAATCATCGATCATCAGAAGGCTCTTATCCTTGATCAGACGATGTACAGGAATCAGCTTCATTCTTGCGATAAGATTTCTCTGGCTCTGCTGTGTAGGCATAAATGATCTTGGCCAGGTTGGTGTATATTTGATAAACGGACGGGCAAAAGGCACACCGGACTGGTTCGCATATCCGATCGCATGGGCAATACCGGAATCCGGAACACCGGCTACAATATCGGGATTTACTTCTCCCCTGTCTCTCCTGGCCAGCATATCACCGCAATGATAACGCATTTCTTCTACATTCACACCCTCGTATGCCGAAGTAGGATATCCGTAATATACCCAGAGGAAAGAACAGATTCGCATCTCTTCCCCTGGTTTCTGCAGGGTTTCCACACCGTCCGGAGTCACTGCAACAATTTCTCCGGGGCCCAGTTCTTTCAGGTCTTCATATCCAAGATTCAGGTATGCAAAGCTTTCAAAAGATACACAACAGGCATCTTCTTTCTTTCCCACGATCAGTGGAGTCCTTCCCAGACGGTCACGTGCTGCCAGAATCCCCTTTGGTGTCAGGATCAGCATGGTCATGGAACCTTCTATCACTTCCTGCGCATAACGGATTCCCTCAATCATGTTGTCTTTCTGATTGATCAGTGCAGCTACCATTTCTGTGGGATTTACGCTTCCTCCACTCATTTCCAGAAAATGAGTGCATCCGTTTTTAAAACAGTTGGCAATCAGTTCATCCATGTTATTGATCTTTCCAACTGTGGTAATTGCAAAGTTGCCAAGATGAGAGCGCACCAGAAGAGGCTGAGGTTCATTATCTGAAATACATCCGATTCCCAGATTTCCCTCCATCTCACCAATGTCACCATCAAATTTTCGGTCCTGAACGGCGCATTTTCAATGTTATGAATCACGCGGTCAAAACCACGTTTCTTATCATACACTGCCATTCCGCCTCTGCGTGTTCCCAGATGGGAATGATAATCAATTCCGAAGAAAAGGTCCAGAATGCAACTGGACTTTGATGCTACTCCCAAAAATTCCACCCATTATCGTATTCTCCTTTTGTTCATCATCTTCAGGCAACTTTTATCATAATCCTCTTTAATAATCCATTTAAAAGGATTACTATAGCCCGTTTCATAACGTTTTCCTTTACTATAACAGTTCTTATTCTGCCGAATTGCTGTAAAAACAGTTATATCACACAACACTCCCATTATATAGAATGAAAATTTAGAAGTAAAGAGTTTTAACCTTATTTCTTTTCCTTGATGATACCTGTTCTGTATGCATCCAGCAGCTGGATCAATTCCTGTATTCTCTCTTTCAGTGCATGTCCTGTGTCTGTATCACCCACAAGCTGGCGTCTGGACATATAGCTGACTGCCACGCGGTTTGATACGATATCTGTCTCTTTTGCCACAGCATCTGCTTTAGACGTAAACGGTTCATGAGCAGTAAGATTCAATCCATAGGAATTATAGATCAGCGTATATCCGGCAATTCCCGTTACTTTCTGATATGGCTTGGAAAAGCCACCGTCAATCACGATAACCTTTCCATCACATTTTACAGGGCTCTCTCCTTCGCTCTGATGTACCGGAACATGACCATTGATGATATGCCCCTTTTCCGGATCCAGACCAAATTCACGAAGCATATTATCTACCACTTCTTCATTCTCCCAGAGGCGGTAATAAGCATTCTTCTTCTCTTCATGTGTAGAAGGATCTTCTATGAAATATCTTTCAAAAGTACTCATCTTGCTCTTGCCAAACAATGGTGAATTCGGAGCTGCCCAGATATACCACATAATATCTCTGCCCTTCTTCTGTTCTTCTTTTCCTACAGAATAGAATGCTCTGCGCACATAGGTTTCCAGTACATCGTACAGTTCTTTTCCCTTGTAGCTTTTTCCATAAATCTGTACTTCCCGGAATGTTCCGTCTTCATTCAGAGGAATGCTTCCATGAAACAGAAGATTTCCGTTATATACTGTATAAAGCCCGCCTTTGTCAAGTAGGAGACGGATGTGGTTTTGCAGTTTTTCACAGTTTCTGAATGCAGAGGACAGTTTGTCCATAACTTCTTTTTCTCCGGCTGTAAGTTCGTATGGATGTTTCCAGTCAATAGTCGGAAATTATTGTCGCGAAGCGGATATTCTTTTCCGTCAGGCAGTGTGATCGTCCCTTTTTCCGGATTGATCCGATGAAGAAGTGCTCTGTCTTCCATCTGGAATTCTTTATGTCTGCGCACCAGTTTACCTTCTAATTTAAACTGAATCACAGCAATAGCCTTGTGCATTTTTTTGCCCAGTTCTTCCTCAAGAACATTATAATTGGAAGCACCTTTCATAGCAAAAATCTCGCAGGGATCATCCTTATACGCCTCCATCACAAAGGTCGCCAGAGGAAGCATATTGATTCCGTATCCATCCTCAAGAATATCCAGATTTCCGTAACGGATACTGTTTCTTACCACTGTTGCAATACAGGCTTTCTGTCCTGTTGCCGCACCCATCCAGACAACATCATGGTTTCCCCACTGAATATCCAGGGAGTGATACTGCATCAGGCGATCCATAATGAAATGTGGAGCAGGACCTCTGTCATAAATATCCCCCAGAATATGTAAATGATCCACGACCAGACGCTGGATCAGTTCTGCAAGCGCAATGATAAAATTCTCCGCACTGCCGATCTCAATGATCGTATTTACAATGGAATCATAATATGCCTCTTTATCGAGAACTTCCGCTTTCTCTGTGATCAGTTCTTCGATCACATAGGCATAATCTGCAGGAAGAGCTTTTCGTACTTTGGACCTGGTATATTTGGAGGCTGTTGTCTTACAGATTTCAATAAGACGGTAGAGAGTGATCTTATACCAGTTTTCCATATCTTCTTCTGTATCTTTGACAAGATCCATCTTCTCCTTCGGATAATAGATCAGAGTTGCCAGAGAACGCTTATCATTGTTACTTAATGTATGTCCAAACACATCATCAATCTTCTTCCTCACTGCACCGGAACCATTTCTGAGCACATGTGAAAACGCCTGATACTCCCCATGAAGGTCTGACATAAAGTGTTCCGTTCCCTTTGGCAGATTCAGAATTGACTGAAGATTGATAATCTCCGTAGATGCCTTTCCGATTGTAGGATAAATTTCTGCAAGTCTCTGTAAATATCTAAGTTCGTCTTTCTTCATATCCATCTCCTGTTATCATATATTATGATGTCATGGCATTTTATGTTGCTGTCTGCACCATGCCCTGCAACACACTTTGCGGTCACAGAATTTATGCTCATCCTGTAAAGTCAAATAATGACATCTGGTTCGACTGCGGGATATCTCCGAATAATTTCAGATCATCCATCAGATCAATAACCGTTTTGCTGACCTTTGTTCTGTCGCGGAAGTCGTCTTTTGACAAGAATTTTCCCTGTTTTGCAGCATCAACCACTGCATCTGCCGCCTTATCTCCCAGTCCGTCAATAGTTGCAAGTGACGGCATCAGTTTCCCATCCACGATCTGAAATCTCTGTGCCTTGGCAGTATAAAGATCAATCGGTACAAATTCAAATCCACGTGCGTACATTTCCTGTACAATACGCATATCCTTCAGGGTATCCAGTTCTTTTTTAGATGCTGAATCACCTTTTTTGCGGATTTCTGCCATATAATACTCCAGGCGTTCCTTTCCCATACACATCATCTCATAGGAGAACGCTGTGGCGCGGATACTGAAATATGCCGCATAGTATGCCAGTGGCTGAAACACCTTATACCACGCAATTCTGTACGCCATCATAACATATGCTGCTGCATGAGCCTTCGGGAACATATACTTGATCAGTTTACAGGACCAGATATACCAGTCCGGAACTCCATGCTCTTTCATGGTTTCTATCCACTCATCACGAAGACCCTTTCCCTTACGGACACTCTCCATGATCGTAAACGCAAGGCCACTTTCCACTCCTTTTCCGATAAGGTAGATCATAATGTCATCTCGGGTACAGATAGCTGTGGAAATGGTTGCCTTACCCTCCTGGATCAGCACCTGGGCATTACCCAGCCATACATCCGTACCATGAGAAAGCCCTGCAATACGAATCAGGTCAGAGAAGTATTTCGGCTTGGTGTCAATAAGCATCTGCATGGCGAAATCTGTACCAAATTCCGGGATTCCCAGACATCCGAGCTTACATCCGCCAATATCTTCCGGTTCAATTTTCAAAGCCTTTGTACTTGCAAATAATGACATGACATCCCTCTGATCCAGTGGGACATCCCTGGCACTGATTCCTGTTAAGTCCTCCAGCATTCGGATCATAGTGGGATCATCGTGTCCAAGTATATCAAGCTTCAGCAGGTTTCCGTCAATAGAATGGTAATCAAAGTGTGTGGTGATAATGTCACTGTTTACATCGTTCGCAGGGTGCTGGACAGGAGTAAATTTCTCAATCTCCTCACCTACAGGAAGTACGATAATGCCTCCCGGATGCTGTCCTGTTGTACGCCGCACACCTGTACATCCCTGTACGATGCGGTTGATCTCACAGTAACGTTTATGCACACCACGCTCTTCAAAATAATTCTTCACATAACCAAATGCAGTTTTCTCCGCAAGCGTACCGATAGTCCCTGCCTTGAATGTCTGCCCCTTACCGAAAATAACCTCTGTGTATCTGTGTGCATTAGCCTGATATTCTCCTGAAAAGTTAAGGTCAATATCCGGTTCCTTATCTCCCTTGAATCCAAGGAATGTCTCAAAAGGAATATCAAACCCTTCTTTTTTCATCCTGGTTCCACATTTCGGACAGATCTTATCCGGCATATCACATCCCGCCATACCTGCATACTGCTTTACTTCCGGTGAATCAAAATCACTGTATTTGCAGTCCGGATTAGGACAGAGATAATGCGGCGGCAGAGGATTTACCTCTGTGATACCGGACATGGTAGCTGCCAGAGAAGATCCTACAGAACCTCGCGAACCTACCAGATAACCATCTTCATTTGACTTCCATACAAGCTTCTGTGCAATGATATACATTACGGCATACCCATTGGAAATGATTGAATTCAGTTCCCTGTCAAGCCTGCTTTCCACAATCTCCGGCAATGGATCTCCATACATTTCATGCGCTTTTGTAAAACAGATATTCTTCAGATCCTGGTCGGAATTCTCAATGACCGGCGGGAATTTGTCCGGATGAATAGGTGATATCTTCTCAATCATATCTGCGATCTTATTTGTATTTGTAATGACAACTTCTTCTGCTTTCTCGCTTCCCAGATAGGCAAATTCTTCCAGCATTTCCTCTGTGGTACGCAGATACAGCGGTGCCTGCTCATCTGCATCTGAGAATCCGTTTCCGGCCATAATGATCCTTCTGTAAATCTCATCCTGTGGATCCATGAAATGCACATCACAGGTTGCAACTACCGGTTTCTTAAACTGCTCTCCAAGCTTAACGATCTTCCTGTTTATCTCCTTCAGGTCTTCTTCGGAACTGATCATATCATGCTTATCATCTGCTATCATAAATCTGTTATTTCCAACAGGCTGAATCTCCAGATAATCATAGAAATTTACCAGTCTGGCTATCTCAGTATCCGGTGCATTTCTCAGAATTGCCTGATACAGTTCCCCTGCTTCACAGGCACTTCCCACCAGAAGTCCGTCTCTGTACTGCTCCAGCACACTTTTGGGAACACGTGGACGTCTGTGATAATACTTCAGGTGCGACTGGCTCACTAATTTATACAGATTAATGCGCCCTGTCTCATTTCTGGCAAAAATGATCACATGGTAGGTCGGCAGTTTCCTGATAGTATTTACAGAAACAGCTCCCTGCTCATTCAGCATATCCACATCCCGGATATCACGCTCTTCCAGCATCTTTACAAACTTCACAAAAATCTCTGCAGTACATGCGGCATCATCTACTGCCCGGTGATGATTTTCCAGTGAAACCCCAACTGCTTTTGCTACCGTATCCAGCTTAAATCTGTTCAATGCAGGAAGCAGGAAACGGGCCATACCGACCGTATCTACATAAGTAAAATCATGTGCGATTCCCAGTCTGTCACAGTTTTTCATAATAAATCCCATATCAAAGTCTGCATTGTGTGCAACCATAACCGCATCCTTGCTGAATTCAAGGAATTTCGGAAGCACTTCTTCGATAGTCGGGGCATCCATGACCATACTGTCATTGATACTGGTCAGCTGTTCAATGCGAAAAGGAATCGGTACCTTTGGATTTACAAATGTGGAAAAACGGTCCGTAATCTCACCATTTTCTACCAGTACGGCGCCAATCTCTATGATCTGACAGGTCAGCGAAGAAAAACCTGTTGTCTCAATATCAAAGACCACAAATCTACCGTTCAGCTTCTGACCTTTTCCATTGGTCACCATACCTTTTAAATCATCTACCAGATAGCCTTCCATTCCATAAAGAACCTTAAAATCAGAATCCTTCGGCACACATCCGCCCCAGGCATCGAAACAGTGATTTGCCTCCGGAAACGCCTGTACAACCCCATGGTCTGTAATGGCAATGGCAGGATGTCCCCACTCATAAGCACGTTTCACCAGAGATTTGGCATCCGTAACCCCATCCATATCGCTCATCTTTGTATGACAGTGAAGCTCTACTCTTTTCTGTGGGCTGGTATCTACTCTGGCAGTTGTAAAAATTGGCAATTTTCTTAATTCCGGCTATAGATGCAATAGTCAGTTCACTGTCAAAACGGTCTACTGTTGTCACACCGCGAAACTTCAGAAAAGGCCCCCCTTCTTTACATGTTCTGTCACTTCCGGCACCTGTTCATTGCGCTAAAAACATCTTCACAACAATACTGTCCGTAAAGTCTGTGATCGGGAAGATAAGAATTGTTTTTTCATTACGGATTTCTCTGGCTTCTACCTCCATAACCTGTCCGCGGACGATCACCTCACCCATCTCACCGGTAATCGTCTCAAGTGCAACAGGCTCTCCTTCGAAATCTCTTCCATAGATAACATCCGGATTGCTGTCCCTTCTGAATCCACCCCGGAAATCTCCCTTCCTGTTGTCTTTGCGGTCTGCAAATGCAGCTTTTTTCGTCCTTCTTTTCCTGCTGTCCCTTATCAGTCTTTTTCTCTGCTTTCTTCTCTGCTGTTCCTGCTTCTTCAGACTGAGCCGGCTCTTCATTCTTACTGTTTAATTTCGCATGACGGATTACATTTTCCACTTCCTGAGCAATCTGCACTGCTGCATTCTTACGGTACTTACTCTCCTGCGTCTCCCTGAACTCAAGTTCCACTTTTAAGTCCATTCCGCATCTTTCGCAGAAAACCTTCTGCAGATATTCAATCAGGACCTCGCTCTTTTCTCTGGCTATTACAGAATCAGGCAGGATCATATGAAGATCATTTTCTCCGGGAAAAAAAAGTCTGCGCCTGTCTGAAACATATTGTATTCCAGCATATTGTAGCTGCGCAGTCCAGTTCCATGCTGGATCTGTAAGTTTCCAGAAAGTTCTGAGGATTGTACTGACCGGAAAGGCGGAATTTCTCAATAACTGTAATTGTTACATTCAGTCCTGCAAAAATCTGTCTCTCTATCTGTTCTTCCAGTTCAAAGATATGCTTCTTATGAATCCAGCGTTCACTTTTTATATACACCCATATATGAGTTCTGGAAGGATTGCAGGACACTCTGGTCACAAAAACCATGTCCAGCAGTTCTTCCAGTTCTTTCTTCACTTTTAAGCTGGGAAATACGTCAAAAAAGTCATTTTTCCAAAATAAAATCTCCTCGTTGATCTGACAGGAAGTCTTCGTTCCAAATGTTACTTCCAGTTCAGAAGTTCTTCCCGCAACGTATCCAAAAGCTGATCTTCCGGAACTTTCTTTATGATCTCACCATGTTTGATCAGAAGTCCCACACCAACTCCGCCTGCAATTCCGATATCTGCCTCTTTTGCTTCTCCGGGTCCGTTTACCACACAGCCCATAACTGCTACTTTAATATCAAGCGGGATATCCTGCACCATGGTTTCTACCTTATTTGCAAGACCGATCAGATCGATCTGTGTGCGTCCACAGGTTGGACATGACACAACTTCTATGCCACCTTTGCGAAGCCCCAGAGTTTTCAGGATACGTTTTGCGGATTTAATCTCTTCTAAAGGTGCTCCTGTAAGAGAGACACGAATGGTATCACCGATTCCCTGATTCAGGATGATCCCCAGTCCGATAGCAGATTTAATGTTTCCGGAATAAAGAGTTCCGGCTTCTGTGATTCCTACATGAAGTGGATAATTCGTCTTCTCCGCGATCAGTTCATGAGCCTTTGCACACATAAGGACATCCGAAGATTTGATGCTGATCACCAGATTGTCATATCCCAGGTCTTCGATGATATGAACTTTATCCAGCGCACTCTCCACCAGTCCCTCTGCAGTGACTCCATGATATTTCTCCACAAGTTCTTTCTCAAGAGAACCACTGTTTACACCAACACGAATGGGTATTCCTCGCTCCTTTGCCACATCAACCACTGCTTTGATTCGCTCTGTACTGCCGATATTTCCGGGATTGATCCGGATCTTATCTGCACCGTTTTCCATGGCTGCAATAGCAAGACGATAATCAAAATGGATATCTGCCACAAGTGGTATATGGATCTGTTTTTTGATTTCCTTCAGTGCTTTTGCAGCTTCCATAGTCGGTACTGCACAACGGATAATATCACAGCCAGCCTGCTCCAGTGCCAGGATCTGAGCTACTGTCTGTTCTACATCTTCAGTTTTTGTATTTGTCATGGACTGGATTAAAATCGGGTTGCCGCCGCCAATCTTTCTGTCTCCGATCTGAATCACTTTTGTATGATCTCTGTACATAATTTTCCTCTTCTCTCATTTATAGCAATTCCATAAATTACTGCTGAACAGTTATCTGATTTCCAGAAGTTTTCTCTTCAGTTCTTCTTCCATGCGGTGCATTTCCATCTCTGCTGCCTGTCTCTTCTGACGGCCTTCCATCTGGATCCGCATCACATCATCCAGAGTCTGGATCAAATCTGCATTTGTCTTCTGGAGTGTTTCAAGGTCAACTATTCCACGCTCTGATTCTTTCGCTGTCTCAACCGTTGCCATATGAAGTGTCTCTGCATTCTTTCTGAGAAGTTCATTGGTAATATCTGTTACCTGTCTCTGTGCCTGTGCCGCTTCTGCAGAGTGAGCAATTCCCAGAGCAAGCACCATCTGACTTTTCCATAATGGAATTGTGTTTACGATCGTTGTCTGTATTTTCTCAACCATTACCGTATCATTATTCTGGATCAGCCGGATCTGAGGCGCTGTCTGCATGGCAATCGTACGGGTAAGTTCCAGATCATGCAGTTTCTTTTCAAATCTGCTGCATTTCTCATCCAGGTCTCTGGCTGCCTGCGCGTCTTCGGGAAGCCCGCTCAGAGCTGCCTTATTTTTCATTTCTGCAAGCTTTCCGTTTCTGGTTTCTTCCAGTTTCTTTTTTCCGGCAAGGATATACATGGTAAGTTCTTTAAAATAATTCAGGTTCTGTTCATACATCTTGTCCAGCATAGCAGAATCTTTCATAAGGCGCACCTGATGTTGCTGAAGAGAATCTGTGATCTTCTCCACATTGGCTTGTGCTTTGTCATATTTGTTTTTCAGATTTTCAATCTTAGAAGTCTGCTTTTTGAAAAATCCAAAGAATTTTCCCTCCTCCTGTACATCGAAATCTTTCAGTTCTCCCACAACATTACTGATCAGTTCTCCAATCTCACCGAGATCCTGTGTCTTTACATTCTCAAGAGCTGTATCAGAAAAGTCCGCCATTTTTTTCTGAGTTCCTGCACCATACTGAAGAATCTGATTAGTATTCTCAATATCAATCTTTGTAGCAAAATCATTTACCATTTTCTGTTCTTCCGGTGTCAGTACAGGCACTTCTTCCTTCTGTAGCTGCTTTTTGGGGATCACTTCTTCTTTCTTTTCAAACTCTCCAAGATCCGGCTCCAGTGTTAATGATGGTGTTTCCATTTCAAAATCTTTAAATTCGTTTCCCATGTCCTCTGCCGCTCCTTTTTATCCTTTTTTATTTTCAGTTCTTTTTCATTTTTGCAAAGTCATCATCTGTCAGACCTTCCTGTGCAAGCAGCGTATGAAGCACTGAAATATCACTTGAAACATCCCACGCAGTATCCTGAAAGACAGAATCCAGAAGTTTTTCAAATGCCTGATTCAGTGTATCCAGTGTATCCTCTATCTCCTTTTTGGATGCCTGGATATTCTCTCCCTGCACAGGCTGCTGATCCATTTCTTCATATGCATCCAGCAGCTTTACTGTCATGGGCAGATAATAATTCATCAGTTTCTTCAGATCCGGAATAATCTCCGGATGCTTCTGCGCCCGTTCAAAAATCTTCTCCACAATCAGTTCCATTCTGGATATTTTTGCAGAAATCTCCATTCCAGGAATCGCATCGTTGCTCCTGTGGATCTTATCCAGAAATTCATTTCCTTTATCCAGCACTTCCTGCACTTCAGGCGGTGTGTTCTTTCTGTTTCTCTCCTGTTCAGCCTGATATTTCTCTTCTTCCTGTTTCTTCTGCTCAAGTGCCTTCTGCGTCTGCGTATATTGCAGATAAGTCTCATTACTGGTGATCAGACAGGTTTCCTGCTCATCAATATGTCCCTGACGGAACCATCTGTCATCAATCATCTTTTTAATATCTTTTTTAACGAATTTCACCGGCTTATTTACTGCTGCTGACAATTGTTCAAAATTACAGTATGTGTGATTTCCCAGTGTATCAATATACTTCTGAAAACGTTCCAGTTTACCCAGTTTTTTTAATGCCGCCTGCGAGAAGTCCCACTCCTGTCAAAGCTCCGACTGCCATAAAACAGGTTCCACCGGTCACAAGGGAACTCATATGCCCCACCGCTCCAAAGATGCTGAGGACCAGAGTTCCCAGTCCCATTCCACTGGCAAGGATTCCACCTGAAACAGCAATCATCATACCTTTCATTCTTCCCCCGGTGTTCCTTTCATAAAGAGTCAGCATCTTCTCTTTTGCTTTCTCCTTCTCAATTCTCTGACGTTCCTGCTCCTGTTCACGTTCCCGCCTGCGCTTTTCTTCAAATTCTTTTGTTTTATTGCGGTATACCCCGGAATCACCGGACTGACTGTTTCCGGTTCCAAATACATTATTCAGACCATTTTTGATTGCCTCGCTTCCGGAATCTACAGCAGAATTTACTGCGCTGTTAACAGTCTGTCCCACCGTCTGCTTAATATCCTCGGTCATCTGGCGGTAATCTTTAGTAGAAACTGCTGTGTCTATGATCTTTTTTATTTTGTCTCCAAGTTCTCCTAATTCATCAAAATTCTCGCTCATATTTTCCTCCATTTTCTATTCCATATTATAGCGAAATCCTCTATAAAAAACAAGACTGGCGGATTTTTTGTTACTGTATGTGAACAGTAATACGATTTTTCAATTTTCATTAAAATTGGAAATTTCCCATTGAACTTAGCAGACAAAAGTTTTACAATGGTAAAGAGATAAACAGTAATCACACTTGTAAATACTGTAAATATGTGTGAACGGAGGAAAGATTCATTATGGAAAAAAAGGAATATCGACTGGAGCAGCTTAGGCTTCGGTTACGTACAGACCGATTATCGTTATGTATCTAAATTCAAAGACGGCGCATGGGATGCCGGAGAACTGACAACAGATCCTAATGTAACACTGAACGAATGTGCAGGTGTTTTCCAGTATGCGCAGACAGTTTTCGAAGGAATGAAGGCTTACACTACAGAAGACGGACATATCGTTACTTTCCGTCCTGACTTAAATGCAGAACGTATGGCAAACTCAGCAAAGAGACTTGAGATGCCTGTATTCCCGGAAGACCGTTTTGTTGATGCAATTGTTCAGACTGTAAAAGCTAACGCAGCATATGTTCCGCCATACGGTTCAGGCGCAACTTTATATGTTCGTCCTTACATGATGGGTACTAACCCGGTTATCGGTGTAAAACCTGCTGATGAGTATATGTTCCGCGTATTCACTACACCTGTAGGACCATACTTCAAAGGCGGTGCTAAACCAATCACAATCCGCGTCAGTGATTTCGACCGCGCTGCACCTCATGGAACAGGCCATATCAAAGCAGGTCTTAACTATGCAATGAGCTTGCATGCAATCGTAGATGCTCACAAGAACGGATTCGATGAGAACATGTATCTTGATGCAGCTACACGTACCAAAGTAGAAGAAACAGGCGGTGCTAACTTCATCTTCGTTACAAAAGACGGCAAAGTTGTCACACCGAAGTCCAACAGTATCCTTCCTTCTATCACACGTCGTTCCTTAATCTATGTTGCCAAGGAATACCTGGGATTAGAAGCTGAGGAAAGAGAAATATACTTCGATGAAGTGAAAGATTTCGCTGAATGTGGTCTCTGCGGTACTGCTGCAGTTATCTCTCCTGTCGGAAAGATTGTTGACCATGGTAAAGAAATCTGTTTCCCAAGCGGAATGGAGAAAATGGGTCCGGTTATCCAGAAACTCTATGACACATTAACAGGTATCCAGATGGGACGTATCCAGGCTCCGGAAGGATGGCTGAAAGTTATTGAATAAATAACATCTGACTGCCAGACAGTTAACGATTTTCAATATCAGGAGAATTGTTGCTGTACATACACCACTATACAAAAATATCCCTCAGAATCAGTTTAAACACATTCTGAGGGATATTTTTTCTTTTATATCACTGGCTTTTCCGGCTCTGCTTTGTTCCTTCTATTTCTTTCTCTCATACTTCACAAACTGATACTCCAGATCAAAGTATGTCTGCTCATCGCTCTCTCCCGTAATTTCCCATTCATCATCTTCGTCCAGATTTGGAAAATGACTGTCTGCTTCATATGCAAAGTCAATCTTTGTCACATGAGCTACATCACAGTACGGAAGCATCTGCGCATAAATGCTGTCACCACCTATACAGTAAACATCTTCTGCCGGATATTTCTTTATCTCTTCCAGCGCTTCTTCAATACTGTGTACTATGATCGCACCCTTTACCTCATATTCTTTATTGGATGTGATCACAATATTGATCCTGTTTTTAAGCGGAAGTCCGTTTGGAAAACTTTCCAGAGTTTTTCTTCCCATCACTACTACTTTTCCACTTGTTTCCTCACGAAACATCTTCATATCTGCCGGAATACTTACCAGAAGCTGGTTGTTCTTGCCGATTCCCCAGTTTTTATCTGCTGCTACGATAACATTCATTTGAATTTTCCTCTCTTGATTTTATATTGTCAATTTAAGTCAGGCGAATAAAATCATCCGCATTCGCTACTTGCTCATAACCAGATAATTGCTCCACAGTTTGGTTAAACGGCAATCGGAATATTCTTAATCTGCGGCCATGTCTCATAATTCTCCACGATCAGGTCATCTGTTGTAAACTGATAGAAATCCTTCACTTCCGGATTCAATTTCACAACAGGTGCAGGATACGGTTTTCTCTGGATCAGTTCCTTTATCAGCGGGATATGACGGTCATAGATATGACAGTCTGCCACTACATGAAGCAGTTCCCCTGCTTCCATATCACATACCTGAGCCACCATCATAAGCAGAAGTGCATACTGACATACATTCCAGTTATTCGCTGCAAGGATATCCTGAGAACGCTGATTGAGGATTGCATTCAGAGTCAGCTTATCGTTCCCCGGTGTCTGTGTCACATTAAATGTCATGGAATATGCACATGGATACAGATTCATCTCATGCAGATCCTGATGCACATAAATATTGGTCATAATTCTTCGGCTGAACGGATTATTTTTCAGATCATAGATCACCCTGTCTACCTGATCCATCATTCCTTCCTTATATTGATGTTTCACGCCAAGCTGATATCCCATATGCCCTTGCCGATAGAACCGCTCTCATCTTGCCCAGCTGTTCCCCAGATATGGCTGTGAAGATCATGGATATTTGTTGGATTTTCTTCTGCCAGATCCAAAAGTATCTCATCCATGGCACTCTTTTAACGCAGTACGTCTGAGCGTCATTGCCGGAAATTCCTTTCTCAGATCATATCTGTTTACCACTCCAAATTTCTTGATCGTATATGCCGGAGTTCCATCCTCCCATACAGGACGAACCTTTTCACCTTCCGTACTTGTCCCGTTTTCCAGGATATCCTGGCACATTTTTATAAATACATCATCTGCATAACTCATTTTCTCTTTACACTCCTGTCTCTCTGTTTTTTATATCGTTTCAGGTCTTACTTTAATCCCCTTTCTGCTCATGCAGAAGCCACAATTTCTTCTCCAGGCACCTGAATTCCACTCTCGTCACATCTGCACAGTACTCTCCGTCTGCGTGGAGCACCATTGGCTTATCCAGGATCAGGCGAAATCCTTTTTCATTTCTGATGTTAAAACCATTAATATGTTCCTGCTTTGCAGCAACCAGAAATGGAAGCAGGAAAAAAGTCTGCCATTTGGCGATTCCGGATGCACTGCCAAGTGAGAGCAGACCGTCCTGCACCGATGCATGAGGTGCCATAGGAACCCCTCCGCCTTCTGCCGGCAGATTCATAGCTGCCGCAAAGATCATCTTCGGAAGAATATAGCCTCCATGTTCTGTCACCACCTTTGCATTGGCTGTCTCCATGGTAAAAAGAGACTGCACTGTCAATGCAAGATATGTAAGCTTACCCAGATGAAAACGGTTTAAAACCTGTTTCAGTCTGGAATGAAGTGCTTTTTTACACACAAGTGCATCCAGTCCCAGGCCGGAACTGATTCCAAAAATCCGCGGCTTCTCACAGCCATCCCAGCTTACCTGTCCAAGATCTATCCTGTAAAGTTCCTCTCCCCGCTGGTCTTTTCTGATACTGGCGCAGATTTGTTTCAGGCTTTCTTTCGATGATTTTGGCAATTTTAAGTTTCTGCCAAAATCATTTCCTGAACCTGTCGGAATTACTCCAAGCCGTACTCTGTCAAAATCTGTAATTCCATTCAGAACCTCGTTAAGCGTTCCATCGCCGCCAACTACAATCAGATAAATAGGATCATCACCCTTCATGGAAGAAATCTTCTCTGCCAGCTTCGTCGCATGTCCCTGATATCTGGTTGTATGCGCCACATATTTTATTTTATACCCGCGAAGCAGACGCTGTGTCTCATTCCATATCCGGTGCGCCTGCCCTGTTCCCGCTCCGTTATTTACAATAATCTGTATTCTTCTCATTTTTCCTCACAATTATATCTGTTTTCACTGCCCAGAATATTCTTTATCCAGATACTCTCTGGAAACGTTATAGTATCTATACTATACAATATTTGGCTTCCACATACAAGAGCACAGCCAACCAAAATCCTTGTGATCATCACATCTTTATTACTGTTTTCTATTCTATAGCAATTTTCAGGCAAGAAGTCAAAATAATATACAAATCCGTCAAAATATTGAAAGCATTCTTCTCAAAAAGTATTTATAATGTAGACAGAATATGTTGTGGCGCAATTTCAGCACCACAGCAGTCAATAATATAAACTTAAACATAAAAACTTATAGAATAAATCATTTCAGGAGGTCTTTACAATGGAAAAAAGATGGTGGAAAGAAAGCGTCGTATATCAGATCTATCCTCGCAGTTTCTGCGACAGCAACGGAGACGGAATCGGTGATCTTAACGGTATCACCGGCAAACTTGACATTTAAAAGAGCTTGGAATTGACGTAATCTGGCTCTCTCCGGTTTACAAATCACCAAATGATGACAACGGATATGATATCAGTGATTATCAGGCGATCATGGACGAATTCGGAACCATGGAAGACTTCGACCGTATGCTTGCCACAGCTCACGAAAAAAGGCATCAAAATCATGATGGACCTGGTTGTAAACCATACCTCTGATGAACACAAATGGTTCATCGAGAGCCGCAAATCCACAGACAATCCTTACAGAGATTACTACATCTGGCGTCCTGCAAAAGAAGACGGAAGCCTTCCAAACAACTGGGGCTCCTGCTTCTCCGGTCCTGCATGGGAATACGACAAGACAACAGATATGTATTTCCTGCACCTGTTCTCCAAGAAACAGCCTGATCTGAACTGGGACAATCCTGCTGTACGTCAGGATGTTTTGCGATATGATGAACTGGTGGCTGAAAAAGGGCGTTGACGGATTCCGTATGGATGTTATCAGCCGTTATCTCCAAAGAGCCGGGGCTTCCTGACAAAGAACCTGGAATTAACGGCTATGCAACCTTCAATGTATCCGCAAATGGTCCTCATGTACATGAATACCTTCAGGAAATGCGTCAGAAAGCACTGAATAATGCTGACACGATCACTGTAGGCGAATGCTCAGGTGTTACTCTGGAAGAGGCAAAGAAATATGCAAGAAGCGATGAAAAAGAGCTGAACATGGTATTCCAGTTTGAGCATATGGATGTTGACAGTGATGAAAAAGCCGGCAAATGGACAACCAAAAAGATGGACCTGCGCAACCTGAAAAAAATCCTTACACGCTGGCAGAAAGGTCTTCAGGATATTGCATGGAACAGTCTCTACTGGGAAAATCATGACCAACCAAGAAGCGTTTCCCGTTTCGGCAATGACAGTGACGAATACAGAGAAATCTCTGCAAAAATGCTTGCAACATGTATCCATATGATGCAGGGTACACCTTATGTATATCAGGGTGAGGAACTGGGTATGACAAACTGCCCGTTTAACACTCTTGACAACTTCCGCGACCTTGAAAGTATCAATGCTTTCCACGAATTAACCGAACAGGGTAAGATGACCGAAGAGGACATGATGGCAGCAATCGGTTATAAGGGACGTGACAATGCAAGAACCCCTATGCAGTGGGACGACAGTGCTTACGCAGGTTTCTCCACAGCTACCCCCTGGATTATGGTAAACCCGAACTACACTAAGATTAATGCCAAAGATCAGATTAACCGCGAAGATTCCGTATTCAAATATTATCAGAAACTGATCAAGCTCCGCCATGAAAGTGAACTGATCGTATACGGTACCTATGATCTGATCCTTGATGATGACAAGGATATCTACGCTTATATCCGTACACTTGGCGATGAAAAACTGATCGTATACTGCAATTTCAGCGAGAATACACGTGAAGTAGAGCTTCCTGAAGAATTTACAAACGGAAAAGTTCTTATCTCCAATTACATTGATGCAAAAGTAAACCATAAAATCACTCTCAGACCTTACGAAGCAATCGTAATCCAGAAATAATATTCCGTGCAGGGCTGTTGTCAGATATTTTTTGACGACAGCCTTATATTTTGCATTTTTTAATTATATTGCTCTCTCCCAAACGACTTATGAGCAATCAGTTACAATTTTCTTTTATTTTATTCAAACTTTTT
>ENA-OQCV01000103-OQCV01000103.1-human-gut-metagenome-genome-assembly--contig:-NODE-103-length-23818-cov-3.359039_pt1 | contig 23818 bp, 26 predicted proteins | sample MGYA00242766_ERZ504592 | MGnify/ENA primary metagenome ERZ504592 (study PRJEB26092, sample SAMD00036315) | human gut metagenome | host: Homo sapiens | study: EMG produced TPA metagenomics assembly of...
CGTTACATTTAGAACAGAAACGGAATTCCAGATTCGGATCATCTTTCTCTGTACGGCCACAGACTGCACATTTGTGCTTCGTCACTTCCCCTGACTTGCTGCCACCCGGGAAGGGAACGGTCTTACTTTCTCCCATTGCTCTCTTAAACTGATTTCTGTGATGGATTTCCTTCGGATTGTATCTGTTAAGATTTCTTGTACCAAGGAAGAAAATGATAAAGTTCAGTAAGGATGCGATGATTGGCAGTGCCATAAACCATGCTCCTCCCATAAAATATCTGACAATATCATATACCACAAGAGCAGCATATACAATCGCCATCCACTTCATCTTGATCGGGATTACAAAGTACAGTAAAACCTTCATATCCGGATATGTCAGCGCATATGCCAGAAAAATAGATAAACTGATATAATACGTTGAAAACTGTGATCCATTCAGATAAGCATCCAACACTCCACCTGTGATAAAATACAAAATAAACGCAGAAATTACTGTAAAAATCATTCCAGATAAAATATATACAGTAAATCTGAATGATCCCCATGTACGTTCCAGCGATGCACTGATCGGATAATAAAAGAACAATATCGCAATCATAAACCATAAAGCAGATGACGTACTCGGCGGATAAATAATCCATGTAACAAGTCTCCATATCTGACCATGCAGGATTTCAGAGACATTCAAACTCAACATGGAAAGAGCCCCTGGATTAATATACATCAATGCATATCCCAGTACATAACTTACAATAATATAAATCGTAAGATTCTCAATCCCGCGATTTCCAAATTTTCGTTCCAGTTTGTCAATAAATTTCATAAATCTCCTTTTCTCACAAAATGCTATTCGTTCTTTCGTTACAGCGGATATCCACAATCTGCTTTCTCTGCGTAATTCTGCACCGAATAACTGCCTCTCAGTTCAGACACAAAATCAGAAAAACTTCTTCCTGGAAAGAAATATCGCTGCAATGATACTTGCCACTACAGAAAGGATGATAACGATAAGAAATCCCCATGGTGTCCTGGAAAACGGCATTCCCGCAGCACTCAGGTTCATACCATACGCACTGAAAACAATAGTCGGAATACTCATAACAATGGTAATAACAGCCAGAACCTTCATGACAATGTTCAGGTTATTAGAAATAACTGATGCAAAAGTTCCCATCATACTGCTGAGGATACCACTGTAAATATTAGCCATCTCAATGGCCTGCTTGTTCTCAATGATAACATCCTCCAGAAGCTCTGTATCCTCCGGATATTTCTTGATACTCTCCACCTTCAGAAGTTTCTCCAGAACCATCTCATTGGAACGCAGAGATGTGGTAAAGTATACCAGTGATTTCTCCAGTTCCAGAAGTTCCATCAATTCCTGATTTCTTGTAGACAGATGAAGTTTCTCCTCAATCTGCTCGCTCTTCTTATCTATAATACGCAGATATCTCAGATACATGCTGGCATTACGGTACAAAATCTGCAGAATAAATCTGGTTTTCATATAGGTAAAAAAGTTTCTTACCCTGCCTTCCATAAATCTTGTCAGAACCTGTGTGTCTTCCAGACATACAGTAAAGATCATCTTCTGAGTCACGATAATACCAAGAGGAATGGTCACATACCAGTCCTTCTCGTTACGTTCTTCAATCGCAGGTACATCTGCAAGGATAAGGGTATAATTGTCCTCCACTTCTATACGGGAACGCTCTTCCTCATCCAAAGGTGCGCGCAAATCGTCCACCTCTATCCCAAATTGCTCGGAAATTTCAAAAATTTCTGTTGCCGTAGGATTCGTCAGCGCAATCCAACAGCCCTCCTGTGGTTCCTGTATTTCATGGATAGCGCCATCGATTGTCTTAAAAATCCTTACCACGATCCACACTTCCCTTCTTTTTCTCGATTTCCCCTCAATAGATTGTTACTGTTTACTCTGTTCTCAGTAACAATAAATCTGCAACTATTCAGAGTTTCTGCAAGAGATTACTGAACAGTTACGTTTGCTCTTTATTTTCACAAAGACTCAAACATCATTATAATTTGAACATGAATTTTTGTCAATTCCAATGCTTTCGGTTTACAAAACTTTTACACTTCGCTATAATAAAGTAGTATTTATTTATAAAAGTCCCGTAAAGTGGGGGCGTACAGATTGCGGGAATGATTTTCCAAACACGCTCTAACTACAGCAACTGAATTCAGGTGAAATATCCCGCAAAGTGGGGCGTGCAGATTGTGGGAATGATTTTCCAGACACGCTCTAATACAATAACAGGAAAGGATACAAATCATATGAGCCAGTCATCATTTGGAAATAAATTTAAGGTAACTACCTCGGGGGAATCCCACGGAAAAGCTCTCGGAGCTGTGATAGACGGATGCCCGGCAGGCCTTCCTCTCTGTGAAGAGGACATTCAGAAATTCCTCGACAGAAGGAAACCCGGACAGAGCAGATACACCACCGCCCGTAAAGAAGGAGATCTGGTAGAAATCCTCTCAGGTGTCTTTTGAGGGCAAAACCACCGGAACTCCAATTTCTCTGATGGTAAGAAATACAGATCAGCGCTCCAGAGACTACGGAAATATCGCATACTCCTATCGTCCCGGACATGCAGACTATACTTTTGACCAAAAATACGGATTCCGCGACTACAGAGGCGGTGGACGTTCTTCAGGGCGGGAAACCATCGGAAGAGTTGCAGCAGGTGCCATTGCTTCTAAAATATTAGAAGAACTTGGCATTTCAATCTGCACCTATACCAGATCTATCGGACCTGTTGAAATTGCTTCTTTTAATAAAGAAGAAATCCATCAGAATGCATTTTATATGCCGGACGCACAGGCAGCAGTGAAGGCCGGTGAATATCTGGAAGAATGTATGAAGAATCAGGACAGTGCAGGCGGCGTGATCGAATGTCGTATTACCGGAACACCTGCCGGACTTGGCGAGCCAGTCTTTGACAAGCTCAGTGCTCTTCTTGCCCACGCCCTGATGTCCATCGGTGCAGTCAAGGCTGTTGAAATCGGTGACGGCATTGCAGTGACTTCCTCAAACGGTTCCACTGACAATGATGGATTCACAGTCAAAGACGGTGAAATCATCAAAACCTCCAACCACGCAGGCGGAATCATGGGAGGAATCAGTGACGGCAGTGAAATCATACTTCGTGCCCATATCAAACCAACCCCATCCATCAGCCAGCCGCAGCAGACCGTAACCAAAGATAAAGAACCTCTTTCTCTGGAAATCCATGGCCGACATGATCCGGTCATTGTCCCAAGAGCAGTGGTTGTGGTAGAATCTATGGCAGCAATCACACTGGCGGATGCGCTCTTTGTCAATATGAGTTCCCAGATGGATAAGGTTCGGGATTTTTATCGGAAATAATTCCAATTAATCCACGCAAAAATACCTTCACTTGAATTCTGAGCTGATCTCAGTTTCAAATGAAGGTATTTTATTATCTGCCTATATTGCTGATTCTATGTAACGAATCTGTTATTCTTCCGGAACCGGCCAGATTCTGATACAGTTTGGCTCTGTAATCTTAATCGGCTTGCCGTTCATCACAATAATATTCTTCTCATAATCCACTGTAAAAGTAGTCAGTGTATTACTTGCATGATTAGCCAGCACCAGATGCTTATCATCCGGTAAAAGTACCAGATCTTTCGGATATTCACCACTGATCGGAAGTGTAAACTTCCTTGTCAGCATACCAGTCTCCTCATCACGCTCAAACATGGAAACTGTATCCTCACCTGCTGTTGTACAGAAAAGATGCTTGCCATCATTTGCAAGAGAAAGACCGGACGCTGCATTATGTGTATCATGAACATCCTTCTTCGCACTTGTTTCAATCGTCTGGATCAGTTCAAACGCCGGAACCTTACCGCTTCCATCATATTTGTAAGCCCTGATCTCATTACTGAGTTCAAAGAGAATATAGGCAAACTTACCATCATCGCTAAAACGAATGATACGCGGGCCGCTCTCTCTCGGACATCTCAGGATGTCTACCAGTTCCAGCTTATTGCGCAATTTGTTGACACGGTAAATCTTCACCTGATCAATTCCGTTATCTACTGCACAGAGATATTTATTATCCGGAGTTGGACGAACACAGTTCACATGGGGACGGAAGTTACGCTCTGCAACACTTCCGAGTCCTGTATGGAATACGCCATCCATCAGGCTTCCAAGTCTGCCGTCCTTATGAGTATGTACAACAGTCACCTTACCGTCATGATATCCGGCAACATAAAGATACTTACCGTCAACATCTGTAGAAAGGAAACAGCCTCTCATTCCATCAATATTTACACTGTTGATACGTGACAGATCACCATTTTTATCACGTTTAAATACTGCAACACCCTCATCCTCGATAGAATAAAGATACTTACCATTCTTTGAAACAGCCATGTGGGATGCATTACTTACTTCAACACTGCTGCGTTCTGTAAGAGTGCCATTCTCAACATCAACATCATAAACATGGATTCCCTGTCTGGAAGAGCCATGTGTATAAGAGCCCACATAAGCTACATATTTCTTTTCACTCATAATGCTTTTTTCCTCCTGCTGTCCTGAAGTTTATTTATCATCGCTCACTCTGTTCCCGTCTGCTGTCAGCGAGCAATAATATTTTCGTCCCAATATTGCCGGACGATGTCATACGATAAGGTGATTATAGCACATTTTCCTAATCAGAACAAGATTACGGAACTCAGTTTTATGTATTTTTTCCAGTTCATGGGTTACTGTCGTTACTGTTCACATACAAGCCAAAATTCTATTGCCGCAGGCAATCTGGAATGAATTTTGGCTAAGTTCTATACCGGATAAGCGCTCTGCTGTTTATTTGGTAAAATAATTTCTGACAGCCTCCAGTGTCTGGTCTATGATCTCATCTGTATGGGCAACAGATAAAAACATTGCCTCAAACTGTGACGGAGCCATATGGATTCCCTGCGCAAGCATTCCCTTGAAATATTCCGAGAAAGCTTTTGTATCTGAAGATTTGGCTGATGTATAATCCACAACCTCCTGCTCTGTAAAGAACAGGCTTCCCAGGGAGGATACGTGATTGATATGGTAAGGCAGATTTTTCTCTGCTAGGATTTTCTCCATACCGCCATAGAGACGTTTTCCTTTTTCCTCCAGATCTTTATAGATTTCCTGGTGCTCATAGAGGTATTTTAACTGTGTCAGTCCTGCTGCCATTGCAATAGGATTTCCGCTTAAGGTACCGGCCTGGTAAACCTTTCCCACAGGGGAAACCAGTTCCATAATCTCTCTGCGTCCGCCGTATGCGCCTACCGGCATACCTGCACCGATGATCTTACCATAGGTAACCAGATCAGGGGTCACGCCAAAATATTCTGCAGCACCGCCAAAAGCCAGACGGAAACCAGTGATAACCTCGTCAAAGATCAGAAGGGCGCCGTACTCATCGCAGAGCTTTCTCAGACCTTCCAGGAACCCCTTTTTCGGAGGAACCACACCCATATTGGCGCCTACAGCTTCCACGATAACAGCAGCAGTCTGTCCGTCAGCCTGCTCCATCAGTGCACGTACACTGTCCAGATCATTATAAACAGCAGTCATGGTATCCTCTGTGCATCCCTTAGGCACACCGGCACTGTCCGGAACACCGCTTGTCATCACACCGGAGCCTGCACTTACCAGCATGGCATCACTGTGTCCATGATAGCATCCTGCAAATTTAATGATCTTATTCTTTCCTGTAAATCCTCTGGCAACACGGACTGCACTCATAACAGCCTCTGTACCGGAATTTACCATACGCACCATATCCACATGTGGAATATGGTCACAGATGAATTCAGCCATCTCCACTTCGATTGCAGTTGCACATCCGAAGCTGAGGCCCTTTTCACATGCCTTCAGTACACTTTCTTTTACTTCCGGAAAATTATGGCCCAGAATCATAGGTCCCCAGGAATCGATATAATCCACATATTCTTTTCCATCAACATCATAAATATGGCATCCGTCTGCGCGGTCGATAAATCTCGGTGCAATACCGATTGCGCCATAGGCACGTACAGGACTGTTTACTCCTCCCGGAATCACCTTTACCGCTCTGTCAAATAATTCTTCTGATAAACCCATCAGCCGATTCTCCCTTCATCCATGCATTTTGCAAGTTCTTTTGCATAATAAGTAAGATAGATCTGGGCACCTGCACGGTATGCACTGACTGCCATCTCACACATAATACGTTCTTCATCGATCCATCCCATCTTTGCAGCTGCTTTCACCATTGCATATTCACCGCTTACACTGTACGCTGCAACCGGCACATTTACAGCCTTTGATACCTCAGAGACCATGTCAAGATAAGACATGGCAGGTTTTACCATAATGATATCTGCGCCCTCTTCCACATCTGTAAGCGCTTCCTTCATTCCCTCTCTTCTGTTGTGGAAATCCATCTGGTAACTCTTTCTGTCACCAAAGGACGGTGCAGAACCTGCAGCATCACGGAATGGTCCATAGAAAGCAGATGCATATTTTACTGCATAGGACATGATCGGTGCTCCATAATGTCCGTTCGCATCAAGAGCCTCACGAATAGCACGTACACGTCCGTCCATCATATCAGAGGGAGCTACCATATCTGCGCCTGCCTCTACATGGGAAACAGCTGTCTTAGCCAGTAATTCCAGTGTTGCATCATTATTTACATCATGACCGCAGAGCACTCCGCAATGTCCGTGTGAAGTGTACTCACACATACATACATCTGTGATATAGTACATGTCCGGGAACTGTTTCTTTGCTTCTCTCAGGGCTTTCTGTACGATTCCGTTGGGGTCGTACGCACCGCTTCCCACCTCATCCTTGTGATCCGGGATGCCGAACAGCATAATGCTGTTTACTCCTGCATTCTGCAGACGTTCCAGTTCAAAAGGAAGACGGTCTACACTGTAGCGGAACTGTCCTTCCATAGAAGGGATCTCTTCTTCAATTCCTGTTCCCTCTTTTACAAATAAGGGATAAATAAGGGAAGACTTGTCCATTCTTGTCTCTCTTACCATTTTTCTTAAATTTTCACTGCCTCTTAATCTTCTTGGTCTCTGAATTAAATCCATGTCTTTTGCTCCTTTTATCAACAATTCTCATAACTGTTCCATTTTTTGCAGAATAGTTATCAGTTTTCCTGTTTCATCTCTTCCACAAGCTCTATGAGACTTTCGATGGTAGCCTTCTTTGCCATGCGGGTCTGCATACCATAAGCATCTGCTGCAGCTTTGGTCTGTTTCCGATACAGGCAGCTTTTACCTTCGTATAGTCCAGTCCCCTTTGTGCCTTCCACAAAGCCCTTTACAGTGGATGCACTGGTAAATACTACACAGTCCACACTTCCTGTCTCCAGCTCTTTCTTCTCATCGATCAGTCTGCTCTTCTCATAACGAGTAGTGTAGGTTGCAATATCATCCACCTGTGCCCCTGTCTGCTCCAGCAATTCTGTCAGCTTTTTATTTCCGGCTTCAGCTCTTGGGATCAGGATTTTTTTCATTTCCCTGAAGTTGTTTTGCAAGCTCTGCCCCAAGAGTATCTCCGTCATACACATCTGGCACAAAATCAGCCAGCAGGTGATGCTCTTTCAGCTTTTTCTTCGTTCCTTCACCGATCACTGCGATCTTCGCCTGTCCCAGGCTGCGCACATCCATCTCTTTTCTGTCCATCTCGTCAAAAAAATGATCTCCACACCTGCAGGGCTTGTAAAAAATGATCCACTGATAAGTATCCAGTTTCTCAAATGCCTCATACAGTCTGCCATTATCCTCAACAGGTACTGTACAGATAGACGGCAGCTCCAGAACCTCGGCACCTTTCTGACGGAGAAGATCTGCTGTCTTTGAAATATGCTGTCTTGGTCTTGTGACCAGAACCTTCCAGCCTGCCAGAGGAAGTTTCTCGTACCAGGCAAATTTGTCAGCCAGAGAACATACCTTTCCCACAACAATAATGGCAGGTGTCTCTATCCCCTGTCTGTCCACCTCTTCCTTGAGGGTACCTACAGTAGCAACCACCCGCTTCTGTCCTGCTGTTGTTCCTTTCTGAAGAACTGCTGCCGGCATATCCGGGTCCATGCCGCCTGCAAGAAGTCCTTTGCAGATATCCTCCAGTGCTGCAATTCCCATTAGAAACACCAATGTTCCCTTTGTCTGGGTCAGTGCTTTAAAATCTATATCATACTCCTGCCCTGCGCGTTTATGTCCTGTAATAATATGTAAGGACGAACAGAAATCCCTGTGTGTCACAGGAATCCCATTGTAAGCAGGAACAGAAATCGGAGATGTCACTCCGGGCACGATCTCATAAGGGATTCCATTCTCAGAAAGAAGTTCCAATTCCTCCCCGCCTCTTCCAAAGAGAAAGGGATCTCCACCTTTAAGCCTTACCACTTTATTTCCTTTTTCAGCTTCTTCCAGAAGAACCTTATTAATATCCTCCTGCACCATTGTATGGTGATTTGCTCTTTTACCTACATTAATCAGTCTGGCATGCTCCGGGATCTTTGCCAGAACCCCTTCGCCTACCAGACTGTCATATACTACCACATCTGCCTGCTGCAGAACCGCTGCGCCCTTTAATGTAAAAATGCCCGATATCACCCGGTCCTGCACCAACCAGCCAAACCTTGCCAGCTGCCATGTTTCTTCTCCTTTTTGCGTCACAAGAATTTTCTTTTTATAATTTTTTTATCTTCCCTCACAGTCAGATTTCAATTGCTTTGCAAGAGCTGTTCCAAGCTTCTCTCCATCCTCTGCTGCACCTCTGATCTGACCTGTAAGCCACTTTCCTGTAGCTTCACTGTAATATAAACCGTGGATAAAGATCTCATCTCCGCCCACCTCTGCAAATGCAGCTACAGGCGAAGAACATCCTCCGTCCAGATATTTTACATATGCGCGCTCTGCAGTTCCTGCAAGCCAGGCATCCCTGTCACAGTATCCGTCCAGATACCCATAATCCTCACCTTTGCGTCCCTGCACAGCCAGGATCCCCTGACCTGCTGAAGGAATCATCTCATCCGGTGTAAAATATCTGCTGATCCTGTTTTCCAGCCCCAGTCGTTTCAGACCTGCCGCTGCCAGGATCAGCCCTGAATACTCTCCTTCATCCAGCTTGCGAAGCCTTGTCTGCAGATTTCCACGGATACTCTTTACCTCCATCTCAGGATACAGCTTCTTTAACTGAAGAGTTCTCCTTAAGCTGGAACATCCCAGAGGTTTATCCGGATCCAGCTCCGCCACTCCCTCAGGAAGCACCAGTACATCTCTTGGATCCTCACGCTTTGAAAAGGCCAGAAGCGGAAGCTCTTCCGGCACCTCCATAGGCATATCCTTAAGACTGTGTACAGACAGATTGCTTTTACCATCCAGCAATGCCCTGTCCAGTTCTTTTACAAACAATCCTTTTCCGCCCACCTTATCCAAAGTACGGTCCAGAATAATATCTCCTGTTGTTTTCATAGTCAGGATATTTACTGTTATTTCAGAGCCGGCAATTTTTTTCACGGTTTTTCTGCTCTATGTAACTTTTTACCATCTCACTCTGGAGAACTGCCAGCTTACTCTCTCTGCTTCCAATGATCACCTCAGTCATCATTCTCCTCCTCATTATCATCTTCCTGCGCAACCCTCTCCAGGGCATTCTGGATCTCTTCTCTTATCCTGCGCGCATTTTTTATGGTCCAGACCACTGGCTGTAATTCCCACTACCAGTCCCTCTTCCATATAAATTCCCGGGAAATAAAAATCGCACTGCTCCCTGTCACTGGCTACATTAACATAAACGCCTTCCTGCCTGCAGATCCTGTGGATCTCATCATTTAACTTTCTGTCATTGGTAGCTGCGATCACCATATATGCCATCGCAAAATCTGTACGCTTCACCGGACGTGTGATCAGCTCTACATAGCCGGCTTTGCCAAGCTCCATCATCTCCATGGTGACCTTCGGAGCAATGACTCTGATATTTCTGGTGAATGATAAAAGGGTTTTCACTCGACGAGTTGCAATGTTTCCGCCGCCTACAACCACGATATTCTTATCTGATAAGTCTATAAACATTGGAAAATACGGCTTATTCTTCATATATTTTCTCCAGTCCTGCCACACACTCAAGGAAAATCTCCTGATTCAGACTGTCACGCAGACCAAAGATCAGTTTATTTACTACTTTTCCTGCTGCCGTATCCACTGCATGGACCAGATTCTGCCTGTCATCCTCTTCCATAGGTGTTTTCTTTAATATCTTTGCAATCCTTAAATTCAGGTCATTGACTGCCTCATCTTTAATATCCTGAATTCTTGGGATCAGGTCTCTTCCATCCAGCCATTGGAAAAATTCATCCATCTGCTCTCTTACGATCGCGCCTGCTGCCTCCAGATTTTCCTGAAGCTCTGCAGGAACTTCCTCTATACGGAAGCTGTCCATGTCATAAAGTGTGACCCCCTGGATTTTTCCAACAGATGGCTCTATATCTCTGGGAACTGCCAGATCGATCAGGATCAGGTCATCCTTTGTCCTGATTCCCTGGAACAATTCTTCTTTTAATGTAAAATTCGGGCTTGCAGTTGCACTTACTACAAGATCACACTGTGGCATATACTCCATTCTGTCACCGTAATTAATACGCTTGCAGCCCAGCGGAATATTCACAACTCCGCTTCTGTACTGACGGATGGTCACTGTTACATCTGCACCTGCCTCCTGCAAGGCCTGAGCAGCCACCTTGCCCATCTCACCGTTACCGATGACCATACAGGTCTTATCCCTGAGAGAATACCCCTTCTCTGCCAGAAATCCGATGGCCTGATGGATCACTGACGGATTTCCATGGGAAAAAGGAACCTCTGTCTTAATTCTCTTTCCTGCTGTGGCAGCCATTCTGAACAGAACCTCCAAAACACCATCTGCCGCAAAATTCTCTCTTGCCAGATTCAGGGCATCCTTCACCTGTGTAAGGATCTGATCCTCCCCTATGATCTGTGATTTCAGACCACTGGTAAGATAAAAAAGGATGCTCAACTGCCTCCTGATCCTTACGCTCTACAAAATATTGTCTGTAAGAATCCTCAGTAATTCCCTTTATCCTGCAGAGGCAGTCATAAAGACAGACATCCACCTCATCATCCACACTTGCCCAGACCTCCAGGCGGTTACAGGTGGACAGGATCACGCATCCATATATTCCATTTTGATTCTTTATTTTTTCCATTGCTTCACCGGCATTTTTCTTTGTAAATGCAAATTTCGCACGAATATCCACCGGTGCCATATTATGGTCAATTCCAATCATGGAAATACTCATAACTTCTAACTCTCCTTCGTATTTCACCATTCCTCATTCATTTCATATCAAATCAAATATCCCACTGGCAACAGGGTATTTGATTTGATAAGAAATCCGGACAGCTAAAAAGCACTGTCAGAGATATCATAATCATTTCCTGTTAAGATGTCAATTGTAAACACGGAAAAAAATCTCAGCATTAGAGTAAAGGATGTTAGTGTGAACGGAGTGAACAGTAACTAAAGGATAACGTGACAAGACCTCATTACCGTTCGTTCTGCATCCGGTAATGAGGTCTGAATATTCTGTGTTCACTGTTTGTCTATTCTCATCAGCACCTTACATTTCTTTCTGTAACAGGCGATTCCATATTTTATGATTGTATGAATCCCTTCCTGCTCTAACGCCTCAGTATATCTGATATCTATAATCTGCTGAAGTGCTTTTTCGCACTCTCCCTGAAGATTTCCGTCATCTGCATATTTTACTTCGATCACAATCCCCACATCTTCATCCTCTATACGGATCAGAATATCCCCGAATCCATCTCCTGATTCCCGATTGGACATTACTGACCAGTTCTCTTTGAATCCCAGAATCCCCAGCAGCAATCCATGATAGAAATTTTCTTTCGTTGGTTTCTGCGCAAAGGTATCTCTTATGCTGATCGTTTTCTTCATATATTCTGTAAAAATCAACTCTACTTTTTCCGGATTTTGGTTCAGCAGTGCATCACACAAATCACTGACTGTTTTTCCATCGTCCTTTACATTTTCTTTGAACATTTTCAGAATATGGTTGGTGATAATATTTCGGATTTCTCTATTGGGAATGACCAGATTATACCTGTTGCCACTGGGTTCCCCTCTCTGTGTCAGATATCCTGTCATAAAAAGTGTACTCCACAGATTGTCTATGGAAGAATATAATTCCTTATAGGTAAGCTCAGAATTAATTTCTTTCTGGACAATCCCTCCATTTACCAGCTGTTCCAGTTCCATTCTGGTCAGCTTCTGTGGTTTTCCCACACTGTCAATGAAATGGCTGATCACACTGTTTCCACTTGTATTCGCCCAGTAATTCTTCGGTTCCAGCCCGGGATCTGCCAGATGATCGCTGCAGAAATTGATCACATCCCATGGACAATAAACATCCACATTTCCAAACCGGTAGCCGTCATACCACTCTTTCACTGTCTCATAATATTTTTCCTGTCCATAATACCGGAGGAGTTCCTTTACTTCCGCATCTGTAAATCCAAATGTTTCATCAAAACTCTTATCTGTAATGGAATAAACCTTAAAGTTGTTAAGACCTGTAAAAATGCTTTCTTTTGCAATCCGCAGGCATCCTGTCAGCACTGCGAATTTCAGACTGCTGTTGGTTTTTAATGCATTCTCAAATAAATTACGGATCAGCAATACCATTTCATCATAATAGCCATTTTCATTTGCCTTTGCCAGAGGTACGTCATACTCATCGATCAGAACAATTACTTTGCTGCCATAGTGCTTTTCCAGCAATTCTGTCAGTTCACGGATACTGTACACCAGAGAATCGTTTGTCATTTCTTTTTCTTAACTGTGTCAGTAATTCGTGATCTGTTTCATCAAGCTCTGTGCTGTCTGAAAGTACGGATAGTCTGCGGGCTTCTTCATTGATGTTTTATGAGAAATCTTCGGGCTTCCTCATATGTGGCACCATTAATTCCCCTTCAGACTGACAGAAACCACCGGAAAATTTTCCCTGATATTTTTCACATAATTCCTGATTATCTGAAATCCTCAGCCCATCAAACAGAGTCTTATCTTTTCCAATCTCGAAAAAAACTCTGGAGCATACTCATATTCAGGGATTTTCCAAAGCGTCTCGGACGGGTAAACAGGTTTACCTTTCCCCACTGGGTAAGCAATTGTTCAATTACATGTGACTTATCTACATAATAGAAATCTTCCCGACGCATCTCTTCAAAATTCTCAATTCCAATTGGAAGCTTTTTTTAATCCTGCCATCTTATATCCCCTTCCATTTATAAAGCATACCTTCTTATTGTTATCCGTCTTATTACTGTTTATAATATCATGAATCCTATCGTAATTCCAGAAAATAATGTAACCTGTTACTATCGCAAGTGACAGTGGCAAGCGAAGTAAAATATGTAATAATATGATTGAGATACTTGCAGAAAATATTAACAGAAATGGAAGGTGATGAAAATTATGAAGATATTGAAGAAAGCAGGAGGGATTCTCCTTGTAATAATCGGAATATTACTTTTTTTGTATCTGCTTTAAAGATGATCTTTGTGGATAACCCCAAAACAAAAGCAGCTCTGAAAGACGCAGTTTACGTTGATGCAGCAGATACGATCGACCCGGAAAACGATGGAAAAACCCGTCATTGTATGCGGCACATTTGAGCTGACTGAACCGGCACATGATGATGAGCTTGGACTGGACTTTGACAGCATCCGCATTTCAAGTTCAAAACAGACAATGAAATTAACAAAATCTTCTTCCAAAAAGAAGGAGGCAATGACTGACGACGAAAAGAAATATGGCGTTCTGGAATGGAATTCATCTTTCAGCAGCATGCCGGTATCAGGCCAGGGGAAAATTGGAAATTATGCACTTTCGCAGGATTTTATTGATGATATTATGCTGACCAAAACCTGGGAAGATTACGACAAGGCAGCATTATCATCTGCCGGTTATACATATGTACCGGATAACACCTATACACAGAAGCATTTTATAGAACCATCGAACCAGACGACACGTTCACATAAAGAATATGATGTTCGTTATTATTATTCTGCTGCTGATTTCGAAACAGGGCAAACCGTAACTGCTATCGGCATACAGGACGGACAGACTCTCAAATCCGCACCCGGAATCACAGAGAATCTGATGAAAAATAAACTTGACCGCGATGAAGCGATCAAACAGGGCGGCACCCCAGGTGTAGGAGCCCAGATCTTTTCAGTTGTTTCCTCATTGCTGTTAATATTGGGAGGGTTCCTTCTTATTATATTATGAGAAATAAATCTATAGCAATCCTCTTAAATGCATTATTTACGAGGATTGCTATCAAAATAAGATATTGTTGTATCATTAAATCAGATGGTTGGGCGATGTACTAACTTTTTACTTCTCAATTCTAAGCATGCGATATCCAATGCCAATATGTGTCTGGATGTATTGCACTCCATTTTTGCTCAGGCTCCAGTTTTTTTACGCAATGTTGCCATAAAAACTCTAAGAGAAGCAACGTCATTATCCGAACATCGTCCCCAAATTCTGCTGGGTAATATAGGTATGTGTCAATACCTTTCCCACATTGCGGGACAAAAGACAGAGCAGCTTATATTCTATAGGTGTCAGATGCAATTCCTCTCCCTTCAGATATGTACAGCCTGCCGTATAGTCTATCTTTAATCCACCATTCTCAAAAACAGAGCTTTCTATCTGCTCTCCGCTCTGCATAACCGCAAGTCTCCTCTGGGTGACACGGATACGCGCAAGTAATTCCTCAACAGAGAACGGTTTCGTAATATAATCATCTGCTCCTGCATCCAGCGCCTCTATTTTATCTGTGTCCTCACTTCTGGCGCTGATCACAATAATCGGCATATTCGACCAGGTACGAATTTTTTTTATCACTTCTACCCCTTCCATATCAGGAAGCCCCAGATCCAGAAGAACAATATCCGGATTGTGGGACGAAGCTTCCAGAATAGCTGAAGATCCGTTTTCTGCAGCCAGATATTTATAGTCATGTGTTTTTAATGTAGTAACGATCAGATTGCGTATGGGTCTGTCATCCTCAACCACCAGAATTAATGTTTTATTCATTTAATGTCACCTCGCTTAAGGGTAAAGTAAAAGTAAAATTGCATCCATGAGGATTATGATCTGTCAGAACCAGGGTTCCTTCATGTGCTTCTATAATAGAGTGGCAAAGTGCCAGTCCAAGTCCAAGACTTCGTTGACTATCCGCAACTGTTGTTTTCCCTGTATAAAACATCTCAAAAAATATGTGTCTTCATTTCTTCCGGAATTCCCGGGCCATTATCTTCCACACTTATCTGCGCTTTTCCATCTGTTTTCGTTCCCCGAATACAGATCACAGAACCCGGCGGTGTATATTTTATTGCATTATCAATTAAATTTACCAGAACCTGCATAATAAGACGTACATCCATACGTGCAAGAACAAGTTCTTCACAGTCTGTCACAATTTTATAATCATCATGTTTCCGGCTGATATGCCTCAGGGATTCTGCAATCACCTCATCCAGAAGCTGGTCTGTAAATTTAAATTTCAGTCTTCCGTCATTCAGTCTGGTAATGGAAAGCAGATTCTCCACAACTCCGATCAGCCATTCAGAATCATCATAGATATCGCTATAAATCTGATGTTTGGTAGCTTCGTCCAGACGGTCACTATTGCCAAGCAGCATATCTGCATTACCGGAAATGGAGCAAAGCGGCGTACGAAGATCATGCGAAATCGCCCGAAGAAGATCTGCCCGCAGCTGTTCATTTTTGGCTATAACTGCATTTTTTTCTTTTTCCAATGCATTTTTCGCATTTTCCATTGCGAGCGCACATTCATTTATTACAGACAACAAGATGCTGTATTCAAAAGTGTCCAGTGTTTCTTTTTGCAATGGTATCCCGATCACACCGTAAACATTATCCCCGCTCCGGATTGCCAGATATAAACATTTAGCCTGAGGAAAATGGTGTGTGGACGCACCGGCATGCTGTCTGTTTTCACAGACCCATCTGGCTATCTGCTGCTCTTCTGGTATCAAAAAATCTTCTGTGTCCTCTTTTTCCCCGGAAAAAAGCTTTCCCTCTGATAAAGTTCCGTTTTCTACTACATATGCTGTAATATTGCGGTTTAATAAACGGAGAAGCTGTGTACAGGTGACATCAAGAATCTCTGTTTCTCCTTTTGCTTTTTGCAGCAGACGGTCTGTATCGAACAGAATCTGTGCACGAAAGGCAAGCTGTGTAGACAGCTTTGCATGTGTTTTCAGCTTTGCTGCAAGTGCTCCCGTAAGTACGGATGAAATAAGCATTATGAAAAATGTCACCGGATAACCCACCGCATAGGTTTTGAAAGACATCCTTGGTTCTGTCAGAAAAAAACAAAATAAAATACACTTAAGAAAGAGCCTGCCACACTGCAAAGATAGCCATCTGTCACAATCGAAGTAAGCAAAACCCCCAGAATATATATGGTTACAATATTCGTATCCGTAAAATTCAGTTTCTGAAACAACAGACCAATTAAAGTGCATACCGCAAATATAAATACCGTCAGAAAATAATCCTTTGCAGACGGTTTTTCCATAGACCATGTAAATGACCGTTTCTGATGATTCACATTTTTTAAACTCATCCTGTCCCCCACCTTTTTTACTGTTTTGAAAATTATATCATGGGCTGTGTTGTGGTCAAAAATCTTTTTTAACTAGTACAGCGAAAATTAAGTTTCTGCTATATTGACGCAGGATGATTTCTTCAGCTGCAAGGCGGAGGAATGAGGCGTAGCGGTGGCTACGGCGATTGACGACAACGCCGCAGATGAAAAATCAGACAAGTCAATATAGCAGTTACTTAATATTCGCTGTACTATATGCGGAAACACTTCTGAAGAGCTCTGTATTCTCCCAGCACCAGTAATTTACTATTCTCTTCCAAATACGTATCCGGAGAAATTGCAATATTAAATTCTCCTTCATTTTTTTACTGCCAGAATATTAATATTGTAACGCTTTCTGATATCCAGTCCGCCTACAGTTTTTCCAGTCCATTCCTCCGGCACTTCTACCTCAAAAATCGCATGAGAAGCATCCACCTCCATATAATCAAGGATATGATCATCTGTGTAACGGATAGATGCCCAATTTTGCAACCTGCTTTTCTGGATAAACCACCTTATCTGCACCATTACGTAAATGAGAAATTTTTCCTGGACATCACGTTCAGCTCTGGATATTACCAGTTTTGCTCCCAGTTCTTTCAGAAGGGAAGTGGTCTCAAGAGAATTCTGAAAGCTTCCTCCAATAGTCACAAAACAGATATCGTAGTTTCCAATTCCAAGGGATTGTAAAAATTCAGCATTGGTACTGTCCCCGATCTGGGCGTTAGTCACAAACGGAAGCACTTTGTCCACCCTTTCTTCCTTCCAGTCAACTGCCATAATTTCATGCCCAAGCTGATTCAGCTGCATGGCAATATGTCTTCCAAATCTTCCAAGTCCAATAATCAATACATTCTTCATGATATTACTTTTCTCCTTCTCATCCAACTGTGATTTTCTCCAGAGGAAGCTTTGCATTTCCCTTATTTCTTCCTGAGAATACTGCATAAATCAGGGTCAGGCCGCCTACGCGTCCCAGATACATCAGTATGATCAGCACAACTTGTGAAAAAACATGAAGTCCCGGTGTGACTCCCAAGGTCAGACCTACCGTGCCCACAGCTGAAGCTGCTTCATACAGACAATCCAAAAGGGGAAGACCTTCGTATACGCTGATTGCAACACCTCCACAAAAGAATAATGTAAAATAGAGCATAGCTATTGTGGCTGCATTTTTTATCACATGATACTCCAGTCTCCGTCCAAAAGCCCCTGCATTTTCCTGACTGCGAAAGGTTGCAATTGCATTCAGAATCAGTACCGTAAAAGTAGTTGTTTTCATTCCTCCTGCTGTAGAACCCCGGCGAACCACCGATCAACATTAACAGTATCATAACCGCTTTTGATGCCTCGCTCATCTCTGAAATATCTATGGTATTAAAGCCGGCAGTTCTTGTAGTTACCGATTGAAACATGGCAGCTAACAGGCGTTCTCCCGCAGGCAGGTTTTCAGATCACAGGCAAAGGAAAAAAACTGCCGGAAAAACAATCAGGCATACAGTGGTCATGAGAATAATCTTGCTTTGCATGCGGTAACGTTTAAAATTCATTTTATTCCTATAAATATCATCCCAGGTAAGAAAACCAATCCCCCCTGTGATGATCAGCAGCATAATTACCACATTTATAAGGATATTTCCGGAATAGCCCGTCAGAGACGGAAAGGCATTATCTGCTGTTCCCAGAATGTCAAATCCTGCATTACAAAAAAGCAGAAACAGAATGAAAGGCTGCCATCCAGATTCCCTTTAAGCCATAATCCGATACAAAAACCGGCAGCAATAACATAGCTCCTGCTGCTTCAATCAAAAGAGTCCCCTTTAAAATGAACCTTGTCAGTCTGACAATTCCTCCAACTTTAGGTGCTGAAATTGCATCCTGCATTGTACTTCTTTGCATGAGAGATATTTTTTTCCCTGAAAGAAGCGAAACCGCTGCCGCTACGGTTACTACTCCAAGTCCACCTATTTGTATAAGCGCAAGAATAACTGTCTGTCCGAATACAGACCAGTAACTTCCGCTGTCCTTTACTACAAGTCCTGTAACGCATACTGCCGAAGTGGCTGTAAAAAGTGCCTCATGAAATGGCGTCGGCACTTTGTCCAAAGAGGAAACCGGAAGCATCAGCAAAATGCTTCCAAAAGAATCACACCACCTGCAAATCCCAGAATAATCAGCTGAAAAGACGTCAGGTGTTTTTTACTTACACATTTTTTCCGGCATAAATGATCATAACTCCTTACTAATGATTCTATAGCAATATCTTCATAATGCGTTTTATTATATACAATTGCTTTCAAAGATAGTATAAAAGTCTATGATTCCGTATTAAGATTGTATAAAGACAGTCAATACTTTTACACAAGACGTATCAGCATATGGCATAATCTTATTGATGTAGAACTGTCTGTTTATCATAGAAATCACCTTCATGGTTCCATGATACCCGCAATCGCATCAAAAAATAACAGGTATTGTGATTTATAACCGCAATACCTGTTATTTTGCTACTTGTCTGATTCGATTAAACACACACTAATTCATCTGACATTTCTCTCTGAGAGTGTCATAAATTTTCTTTGTTTCTGATTCATCTACGCCATTTACCACCAATATTTTTCCGCCTATATCCATAACTACATATGAGTGGCAGGATGCATGGGTGTAGCGGATATAATCTCCATAAATATCATTTCTGAAATTTCCCATACCATACTTCAGGTTTCCCATACCAATTTGTTCTGCGATCATTCCCATTTTGAAATAAATTTTCTTTGTATGAGATACTGTCAATCTGCTCATAATCCACTGTATAATCACTCCATCCCTGTGCCTCAACAGTAAAATCATTATCATGGAAACTGATATCAATACCACCCCAGAACAAAGTCCATATAGTAAATATTACGACAAAAACTGATACGATTACATATATCACGATTGTCTTCTTGTTATACTGGATTTTTAATTTTTCTCCGGCTGCCATTTTTTTCTTATAAAAAAGATAAGAATAAAGAATGCTGACAATTGCAGCAGCCATAATGCTCACAATATACAAAACCAAAGCAGCAATGCTTTCTCCAAAAAGGCCGCAAAGCATACATAAGACACCTGATGCCACCCATAATTTTCCACTGAATCTATGAGTTGCACTCCAGTTTTCTTCATCCTGCAATGTCCATACAACCCTGATTCCTATGGTGTTATTCTGTTTCACCTTTGGCAAATAATTTCCTATGATCATAAACAGTAATCCTGTTCCAAAGTAAATTACTGCCATAAACAGATTCTCACTATCCGCATCCATACTGATCAGTCTTGCCATACCATTATAGATTAACGCGGTAACAGGTATCATCCATATGACCATCCCTATAACCTTGCTGCTCTGCTGTCTGTTCCTGTTGTCATAAAAGATGATTGTCACCAGTATACAATCTGTCACTACAAAAAACACGTTTATCCATATGCTCTGCGCCATCGTAAAACCCACCAAAATTCCTGCAAGCATTACCAGTACAGAACAGATCAATGTACCTTTATATTTTTTAATCATTTCCTTCATAATCCGATACCCCCTTTAAGTCTGTGATCCACAACATAACATCCTCCAATACAGAAGTATTTAGTTCGTAATAAATAAATTTTCCTTCCCTTTTGCTCCTGATCAGATCAGCATCCTTTAATATTGCCAGATGTCTGGATATAGACGCCCCCGTCACTGAAAAATGTTCACATATCTCTCCTGCTGAAAGCCGTCCGCCCTTTAACAAATTTAGAATCTCACGTCGTATTGGATCTGCCAGTGCTTTCAATGTATCCTGTAATCCCAATAGTTCATCACAGCCTTTCATTTAACATTTAACCTAATTGTTAAATATAATATAGTATAAAGAATATCATATGTCAAGTGCACTCTCTTATTGCTTATTACTATTACTTTTGCAATTTTTGAAGAAGGGGACTTCATCCTGCCCGGAAGGCTTTTTATGTTATAGGAACATTACGGAATAATTTCCCTATAACATAAAAAACTAAGCAGCCACGCACGGTAAGGTGCATGACTGCTGTAGTTTTCAGACAAATTTAAAAGCAAAAAGCAGAACTTTTCTATTCTGTATCACGGTGAATATTTTCTTACTCTTAACGGAATCCCATTCTGAGCAGCCAGGATTTTACTCTGCTCTACTTTTTCCTCGCCGATCACATCTACAACTGTGAAGCGTACATCATCAAGATACTGCTTACAGTCTCTTGCAAATTTCAGCATGGCGTCAAAGGACTTCTCGCCGTATGCTGGACGGACTACTTCATTGTAGGAAGCTGCGTCCGGCATATTCAGGCTGATGGATATACTGTCTACAGCCTGACAGATTTCTTCTGCAGTAGAACGTTTGTGGATCAGATCAGATAATCCGTTGGTATTCAGCCTGATCCGGAATGGGTATCTTTCCCTGATATATTTGCTTACTGCTATAAGGTTCTCAAGAGCCATGGTCGGTTCTCCGTATCCGCAGAAAACCACTTCATTACAGTCTGAAAAATCAAACTCATCAATGGCTTTGTAAATCTCTTCCAATGCAGGTTCATGTTCAAACCAGAGATTGGATGCCTCACCGATGGCATCCTCTGTATTTCGGATGCAGAAAGTGCATCTGCATGGACATTTATTGGTAATGTTAAAATATACCTGGTTTTTATATCTGTATATGATATCTGTTGTCATTTTATATTCTCCTCAGTGTCAAGCGGATAAAATCATCCGCTTCGCTACTTGATCCGGTTAACTTCAGTTATTTTATTTTTCCTATTATTTCGCAATATTAGTCTTAAATCCGATTTTATCAAGTGCAGTACCGATGATCACAAACATAATGGCACTTCCCCCTGACTGTACAATACTTCCGCTGACAGAAGTAAAGAAGGATGCTGTAAATCCAAACATAATTCCTTCTGCAATATAGTATCCTGTTGCTGAGATGGCGAATGCAAGGAATAATGCAACTACATTTCTCTTTGTGACCAGCTTTGTTCCTTTAGAAGAAAACGGAAGGCAGATCAACATTTTAATGATTATGGTTGCAGGCGCCCATACAGGTGCTGTCAGAAGGTCTGCCAGTCCACCTCCGATCGCTCCTGCCGCACATGCGTAAGGTAATGGCAGAAATGCTGCTGCCAGATAGATCATAGTGTCACCCAGATGTACATATCCTCCGTTCACCCCTACCGGAATGTGGAAGATATAAGCTGTCATTAAAGTAGTCAGTGCTGCCATTACCGCTGTGGCTGTGATCCTTTTCACTGCATCGGCTGTTTTGATGTTTTCTTTTGCTGTTAATTCAGACATAATATAATCCCTCCTGTTATATATTTTACTTAACTGTCCGGCATTTGGTATCTATGATTTCCTGTCTTATATCTGTGTCAGTATCCCCAGATATTTTTCAAAGCAGACTCCATCATTTCTGTCAGTTCCTTCTTCCACTGCATCGTGAATAGCTCCACCCAGAAATTCAACAGCCTTCTCCACACATGCTTTCATGGGAATCCCTCTCACCATTCCCGCACTCAGAACAGATGCCAGAAGATCTCCTGTTCCGGAATAACTGCCGCCCTCTTTTACAGAAAAACACCAGTCTGCTTTTTCTTTCTCCAGAACCAGATTTCCCATTCGTGCTCTGCCGTCACTGCCGGACACCTCTACCCCTGTGATCACAATTGCTTCCAGCCCAAAACGCTGAGTCAGTTCTCTGCCGGATGTTTCTATTTCCTTAAGCAACTGTGTTTCTTCCATATCAGAAAGTGCTTTCATTCTTTCTTTCATCCCCTCTTCTCCATACAGAAGAAGAAGTGCCTCTGTCAGGTTCGGCGTAATCACTGTAGCTTCTCTGACCAGAGTCCGCAATTTTTTCACAGAGAGTCTCTGAATAGGTTTTGTATGTTTCCCCTCTGTCTCCCATAACCGGATCAACCAGGATATGTGTTCCCTCTGTGCAGAACATATCTACAAATTTCAGGATCAGATCCACCTGTCTGGCGTCTCCCAGAAATCCTGTATAAACACCATCCGGTGTAAATCCCGTTTTTTCCACTCATCCATGATCAGCTCCATCCGGTCTGTATAATCATCCCAGAAATAAGATCCGTATCCTGTCTGATTACTCAATATTGCGGTAGGCAGCGGACAAGCCTGGACTCCCATGGCAGAAATTACAGGAATCGCTGCTGTAAGAGAGCATTTCCCCAGACCGGACAGATCATGAATTACTGCAATTTTTTCAAGTTTTTATTCCTCTTGCTTTCTTTTATGCTTTGTATTAATATAGCATCACAGTGGATATATGAATATAGCCAGATTTAATGGTTTTTTTAAGGGTCAGTTTGATTTTTAACCCTATAGCAATTCAAGAATGCCATCAGTATGTTTGAAGGATCGGAGTTTTACATATGGAATTGATTTTAGATAAGAATAAAAAAAATGGAGCACCTGTATCTGGAGGTGTTCCACTATTACAGGGAGCTGATCATGGAAAAAAAGCTCCCGCCCAGAAGCAGGATGCCCTCCCTTCGAAAATGTTCACAGGAACTGAAGCTGAGCCGCACCACTATTGAGAATGCCTATCTGCAGCTGGCTGCGGAGGGATATATTATTTCCAAAGCCCAGAGCGGATACTATGTGACAGATATAGCTGACAGACAACACACATCTGTCAGAAAAACAGAGAAACATGCTCAGACACCTTGCCGGTTTGATTTTGCTTCTTCAGGAGTAGATCGGGAGAGTTTCCGTTTTGACCTTTGGAGACGCTATATCAAAAGCGCTCTTCGCCAGGATGAAAGATTACTGTCTTATGGAGAGCCTCAGGGTGAGGCTGACCTGAGAGATACACTTGCCGATTATGTGAGAGAACGTAGAAACGTGCTATGTAGTGGGGAGGATATTGTGATCGGTGCAGGTATCCAGAGTCTTTTGCACATCCTTTGCCCGCTCCTTGAGCAACGTCAGACGGTTTCTTTTCCCAATCCTTCCTTTGTAC